>Ga0114958_10002622_pt1 | contig 13362 bp, 9 predicted proteins | sample C_130208_EF_Meta_FD_89577 | JGI IMG/M metagenome (GOLD analysis project Ga0114958, IMG submission 89577) | Freshwater microbial communities from Lake Croche, Canada to study carbon cycling - C_130208_EF_MetaG | ecosystem: Environmental > Aquatic > Freshwater > Lake | place: Lake Croche, Canada... | reverse complement strand
TGATAAACGAGTACCAAATTGACCAGACGGAACTAAAATATTAATATTATTCGAACCAACAAATCTTTGCGCCATATTAATAATTGCCATATTTAAACTTTGCTCACCATGATGGTAACATGTCTTATCACTAATAAAGCCAGTTAATTGTGCTACTTTAATCTCAGACTGTTTAGTGAATAATTTACGTAGAATAGTACCATACAAAATCTTTCTTTGACTTGGTTTAAGCCCATCTACCATCGATGGAATACTTCTTTTAATATCTTCGTTTGAAAAGTGAATTAATTCTTTATTAATAAAATCAGTGTAAGGTACTTTTTTAATATCTGGTGTTAGAATATCATCTTTATTATATTTCATCAACCAAGTTTTACGATCATCTGCTTTTTTCTTATCAAATGCTAATACAATTGCTTCATGACAAGGATGACCAACTTCTGCTACTATAGTCTCAGATTCTACTTCATCTTTTTCTTCTGGTTCTGCAACTGGTAACCATAGATAATTAATTAATTTAGTTTCCAAATCAGTAAAATATTCTTTACCTTCTTCACGTGAGCTGGTACCCAATCCTTTGTAATATTTAATATGATATCCAATAGCAGCTTCTTTCCAAGTATTATAATCACTTAGGTTATAAAATGTTTTTACATCTTTACCTTTAGTGGCTTTTACAATCGGTGTAGCCAAACAAGTGATAAATCCATCTATTTTAAGCAGAGACGGCCAAAAATACTCAAAGAAATTAATTAATAATCCTTTAATATGATAACCATCAACATCTGAATCACACAAAGAAATAATACCACCATATCGTAAATCACTAATATCACAGGTTTTTGCATCTTCTTTGGATTCTTTACCAAGATTTAAATATTGCTTACCATGTTTTAATCCCAGAATCTTCTTAAGATTAATAATTTCTTCGTTATTTAATAGTTCTTTGGGTGAAGCACCTCGTACATTTAATAGCTTGCCTTTTAGCGGAAAAATACCATATTTTTGATTACCAACTACCGATCGACCACTCATGGCCAATGCTTTAGCGCTGTCACCTTCGGTTAGAATTAATTTACACATAGTAGATTTCTTGGTACCAGCCCATTCAGCATCTTCTAATTTAGGAATACCTTTAATTGCATTAACTTTCTTACCATCGGTTTTCTTCATTAATAGACTCTCTTCTTTGAACTTAAGATAATCTAATAAGACATTTAAGATACCAGTGGCAGTAATTTTCTTTAAGAATTTCTCACTTAATTCACATGTAGAACCAAATTCACTTTGCTTAGTTTTTAATGTTTCTTTAGTTTGACTGGTAAATGCTGGATTTTCGATAGTACAATTAATAAAAATCATAAAATGATCTTTAATAGAATGTGATTTAATCTTATTAATCGCATCTTTATTCTTCTTCTCAATTTGTTTTTGCATATAGTTAATAATCTGATCAATAATATAATCTACATGAGAACCACCATGATAAGTACAAATATTATTAACATGTGAGATATGTTCAAAACCACCATCAGGGCGATATACAAATCCAATATCCCAACGATCTACTTTTTCTGAAACAACATCAGGTTCTTCATCAAAATACAATGTAATATAATCTTGAAAATTCTTTATTAATAGAGGTGCATCGTTTAAGAAGATAGAAACTCCAGGTAAGCTACCAGCTAAATCATAAACACGTTTTTCAAATAATGCTACCATATCATCTGATAATTCTTTAATACCAAATTTAGTAAAATCAGGTTTAAATGTAATTTTAGTATAACTTTCAGTTTTACCTTTTAGTTCAGTAATTACAGGTTTAGTACGTTCAGACATATTATTTTTAAATTCTTGGTAAAATTTACGTTTTCTACCCAAATCAATTGTTTCAATCGAAAAGAATGTAGAAAAGATATTAGTTAATTTTGCACCATAACCATTACGACCACCAGTAATACGTTTTTGTGTGTCATCATAGTTAGTAGAAGTCAATAATTCACCAAAGATAAGTTCAGGTACATATATTTTATATTCTTTATGGATTTCAATATCAATACCATTACCATTATTATAAACTGAAATTTCATTATTGCTAATATTAATTTTAATAGTAGTACAAGTTTTGTCATTTTTAGAATGATCACTAGCATTTACAATAATCTCATCAAAAATTTTGTACAGAGCAGGTACATATTGAATCTCTTGTTTAACAATTTTGCCATCTTGATGAATATATAACTTTTCTGTTTGAAGCTTCACATCTCCAACATAAGTATCAGGTCTAGTGAGAATATGCTCTAACTGAGTTTTTTTCTGATATTTTGTTTCTATAGAATTCATTTTATTTATAATATTATTAATATATCTTTAAATTTATTAATTTCAATATTCAATTTTAAATTTTTCTATTTTTTTAATACCGTAATTCAATATTAAAAAAAAAGTAAAAAAACCCCTGATAAAGTATCCAGCCCTCAAAAATCTATATTTATCGGCCTAATTCAATTCTTAATTGTTCTAATAAACTATCTGTATATTCACCACCATTTTGGTAAGGCCCTCTTTCACTTGATACTATTCTATTATTTCTAATAGCAGCTAATTCAGCTTCTAATTCGCTTAATTTACGATTATCAAAATCTCTTCTCTGTAAATTAGTTAAAGTATATTCACGATTACCAATCTTATAAGCACCACCTCTTTCACTAGAAGAACCACCGCTTTCATTTACACCGTATGTATCTCTATATAAAGTAGGTGCAATTTCAAATAATAATTCATATAATTTATTATCATTGCAATCACTATATTTTTGATTAATACTACAATTATTATTATCATATTTTTGATTGTATTTTTCATATAATTTTTTAAAATCTTCTATATATTCTGGGTCATTTGATATAACATAACTTTTTTCTAGTGTTTCAGCTGCTGAACTTATAATATCTCTTAATAAATCATTGTTACTTAAACTTCTTTTAAAATTACCAGAAAATCTAGCATCTGCCCCACCAGATTCACTAGAATAACCACGTCGTGGAGAAGAAGGTCCATAATTACTCTTACTAGTAGTCTTTGTTCGTAATACTTTAGATGATATAGATGGTAATCCAATATCAGCATCATCAGTATCACCTAGAACAATTCTTTTACGTGGTTTAACTCGATTTTTTAGAATTATATCATATCGCTTAGGTTCTTTATGTCTTAGAAATAGGTATGGATTATCAGTTCCATCACCGCCTTCACTATTTAATTCTCTTGTACCTACACCACCGTTTTTATTCATCAAGTTTATACCAGCTTCAACCGCTTTATCACCATATTTTTTAATATATTTTTTTATTTTAGGATAATACTCACTTTCTTTAATTTGTTGATATAATTTAGGTGCATTTTGCTTAAGATATTCTTTAGAATTTGCTTTTAATTTTTTTGCTAATAATTTAGATAATTTATATCCATGTTTCACAGCATATTCTACTTTCATTTGACACTCTATATCATTATCATCAGGACATATTAAACTTCTTATATATGTACCTTCTAATGCTTTATAATAATTGGGTATATTATTAGGATTAATATCTGTTCCCCCATTCAGTACATCTTTTAAATCATCTAACACTTTTTCACGTTGTTCATTAATTGCATCATCTTCTGTACCACCTACAATTTTCATACCACCATTTTTTAACTTTAAATGACCAATATAAGTACCACCGTGATAAACAGATTTACTACCTCCACCACTAAAATTAAATACTTCTGTTTCTAAAAAATATTGCCTGTTAGGTATCTCCATAAAATTATTATTTAATTTTTTTAAATAATAATATTTTTAACTAAACTTATTTATGCTTTAGATTTTCTTGATTTAGATTTTTTTGATTTTTTGGATGCACGTCTGCGGCGGCCACCATCTTGGACAGGGGCTGCAGCACCACCATACATCATCATCATTTCAGCGCGGCGAGATGATTTACGGGATTTAGATTTTTTTGATTTTTTGGAGGCGCGTCTGCGGCGGCCACCAGCTTGGGCTACTACGGCAACTTCACCACCTTTCATCGATTTGCGGGATTTGGATTTTTTGGATTTTTTAGATGCGCGTCTGCGGCGGCCACCAGCTTGAGCTACTACGGCAACTTCACCACCTTTCATCGATTTGCGTGATTTAGATTTTTTGGATTTTTTGGAGGCGCGTCTGCGGCGGCCACCAGCTTGGGCTACTACAGTTGTAACTTCACCGCCTTTCATCGATTTGTGAGATTTGGATTTTTTGGATTTTTTAGATGCGCGTCTGCGGCGGCCACCGGCTTGGGCTACTACAGTTGTAACATCACCACCTTTCATCGATTTGCGTGATTTAGATTTTTTAGATTTTTTGGAGGCGCGTCTGCGGCGGCCACCGGCTTGGGCTACTACGGCAACTTCACCGCCTTTCATCGATTTGCGTGATTTAGATTTTTTGGAGGCGCGTCTGCGGCGGCCACCGGCTTGGGCTACTACGGCAACTTCACCGCCTTTCATCGATTTACGGGATTTGGATTTTTTGGATTTCTTGGCGGCTCTGCGTTTGCGACCACCTGCTTGCGCAGTGTTGGCAACAGCGTCTTGGAGAGCGCTTAGAATTTGGTTAGCTTGTAATTCATCGTCGTTATTTCCGTTCATTGTATATAAAAAAGAAACAGAAAATAAAATTTTAAATTGGTTAATTAAATTAAAATTAAATTGCTTACTATATTTTTTTTAAACTTAAAAAGTATTTTATTAATTAAATTATGTCTATTTATTATCCTATTGAATTATTACCAGAAAATCCAGAATTAGGGGAACCAAAAAATAGAAATTATTTACGTAATAATTTACCTTATGGCGATACTAAAACAGAAAATAATATTAATAATAATAATTCTACAGTGAATTATGGTAAAAAAGAAACATATTTATCATCATCAATAAATAATACAGAACCATCCGCAGAATTTTATGCTATTGCAAATAAAACAAATCTAACATCTAATATTGATAATAAAACAAAAAAAAGATCAACCAAAATCAATATAGATAGTAGATTAAGAAATCAAAAACCAAAAAATATATTAGATACAACCCTAAACAATTTAAGTAATGCACTATATTTCACAAAAAATTCTAATATTTTAACAATATATCAACCTAATCATGGTTTAATATCAGAAGATAAAATAATATTAGAATTTGCAACCAGTACAAATGTAAAAATTAAACAAGGACTGTCTTTTCAAAAAGGATCAACCTTTGCAAAAATATCCCAAACAAATCATGGTATGATAAATGGTAATACTTATTATATATTAATTAGTAATGTAACCGGAGATATTCAATCTGGTACATATTTATTAAATTATCCGGTAAATTTAATTAATAATAAACAATTAGTATATTTCCAACGAAATAGTACAGATATTTTTAATCCAGATTATTATTATATTGATTTAGGTATAGCAGCTGAATCAGATTTTACATATGAATACTCATTTAATGTAGAATATTTAAATATTCGAAGCATACCATTAAATCAAATTAATGCAAATTATCCAATATCTTCAGATAGAATAGCTGGTTATCATAATATAGAAACTGTAATTAATAATAATTATTATCAAGTCCAATTAACTAATGTAGCTGATAGTTCTACCGTAACATCATTAGATTATACAACAGCACCATCTACTACTGGAGATGGTAATGATATATTAATAGTAAAAGTATTAAATAATATTGATGGATATCCTGATCCAAATAATTATGTATTAAATTTACAAAAGAACTTTTATAAAGTAAGTAAGATTAATTTATTAAGTAGTATATTTCCAATTACTCAAAAAATAGTTAATGCAACACCAACCAGTATTCAAAATAATTTATTTTATTGGCAAAATTTACCAGATGGTGCTACAGTATATAGTGTTCAAATACCAACAGGAAATTATACATTACCTGATTTACAACTTGAATTAACTAATCAAATTCAAAGTGTAATTAGACCAAATATTGATTCTACACAATTAGTAAATAATATTTATACATATAATACTAACATAGTTAAAGTAACTATTAATGAAGTTAAAAATAGTTTTAGTATCCAATTTTTTCAACAAGTTATTTTAACTAATGCAATTTTTAAATCTAAATCCGATTATCCAGATGGTTTTACACGTATGATTATCAACTATACTAATCATGGATTAGTCTCAGGTAATTCAATTACTTTATCAAATGTTATTGGAACAGAAGAGATACCTGCATCATATTTAAATGGTGTATTTAGTGTAGAAACAGTAATTGATTTAAATACATTTACTATTAGATTAAATAGATATAATAATGATCCAACTATTTTATTTACAAATGGTGGTACAGCAATAACATTATTAAATCCAATTAAATCAAGATTATTATTTAGTTATCCAAATACAATAGGTAATATATTAGGGTTTAATAATGTTGGAGCACCAAATAGCATAACACCATATAATTATACAATTAATAATTATGATTTATATGATATAGATGTACAAGTGAATAGTATTGGTGTAGCAACACAGCCACGACAAGATACCAGAATATTAAATGTAAATCCAAATAATTATATTTTAATATTAACTGATATCCCATTTTACGATCAAATAAATTTATTTAATACCGAAACATATGCATTTGCGAAGATTATGTTAGCGGGTAATGTAGAAAATTATGTTTATGATCAATTCATTCAATTAGGTAGTATATTCAAAGAACCACTGGCTACTTTATCCAGTATTAATTTTTCTTTTTATAGTCCAGATAATCAATTATATGATTTTAATGGCATTGATCATTCATTTACAATAGAAATTATCGAGGATTTAGATGATTTAGATGTTCCGAATGTTACCTAAAACATATTTAATAATTTCTCGTACCTATATTTATTAAATATATATCTTAAATGATTTCGATATACATTTAGATAGTATTGAGATATATATTCTAAAAATTTTATTAAATTTGGTTTGAATTTTTCATTATATAAACTTGATATATTCTTTTGTGGAGTTGATACTACATTATCTAAATATAATTTACTAAATTCATCTACTATGGTATCAATAGATCTTGGGGATTCTTTTATTTGTTTAGGATTTATTTGTAAATATTCATTAATTATGTTTAAAGATGGTATAATAGGATTAATGTTATCTAATGGTGTATCAACAAAAAATTTTAAATATTCTTCAACTGTAGGTTTAATGATAGTTTTAAATAAATTATCTAATTGTAGTTTTAGTTTATCTGTTAAATATTTATTAGCTACTATTTGATCACTAGTTAAACTATCATATATATCTTTTTTAAATTTTTTTGATTCAGGTAATTCTATATCAGGATCATTTATATAAATATTATCATCAATTTTAAAAAAATCTAAATTAGCTCTAGTTAATTTTTGTTTTAATTCATCATTTAGATATGTAATATCACTAAGAAATTTAGTTTTATGTTTTTTAAAATATTCAACTAAATCTGTTTTACCAATTTTATTATTATTAATATCACTATCTAATAATTCAGGTATGCCCAATTTAAAAATTAAATATTGATATTCCCTAACATTAACATGTATTTTTTTTCTTAATAATTTAATTAAATTTACATTATTATTTAAACATGGTATCATATCAATAGGTTCGCCATTAGAATAATTTTCATCTAAATAATAATTATTAGTATTTCCAATTCTTTTAATATCTTTTTTATTTAATCTTTCTTTTAAATTTTCTAAAAATTTAGCATTATCAACACCTTTATCTAATTTTTGTAATTCTTTACCAACTAATATTTCAGATGTATTATTTATACCTAAATTTACAATTTCTCTAAAAGTATTTACAATTGCATTATTTAATGATGACAATGATAATTTTTCTATAATATCTGGATTTATAGTAGGATTATTAGCTTGTAATTTATCTCTAATTCTAGTGTAATTTGCTATATTTCTTTGAGTAATTTCAGTATATATTTTCTTATGGAAAATCATTAACATAATTTTTAAATGATTATATTCATCGGGTATAATTAAATTGGAAATATAAGGAAAATCATCAACTTCATCATTACTTTCAATAAAATTAGTAATTTGATATTTATTTGCTAGATTAGGTAGTATAGGATCTACTATATTTGGTGGTGGTATAACAGGAGGATTTTGATTATATAATTTATAATTTAGATTAACATCACCATATAAACCTATTTCATTGATATTATTTGTATTATTAGCTATATCAACTTCTAATTCATTTGGTCTAAATAATAAAAAGTTATTATTAAATAGTAATTTAGGTGGATTAGGTAGATTATATTTCTGATTTAATTTAAATATATTAGATATATTATTAATTTTAATTACATATTCATTAAATTTTTTAATATCTTTAATTGGATTAGCATCATTTTCTAATATCTGCATTAATTCATCAAATTTTTTATACATATCTATTTTAATATTATTAGTCATATCAGTATCATTAAAATCATTAGAATAATATTGAAATATTGGTAAATTTTCTATAATATATAATATAGTTTTAAGTGAAATTGTATAGTAATATAATAAGCTTCGAATATTAATTAATTTTTGTTGTATTGAATCGTTTGGATCAGCATTAGTTTTTATATTTTCAATATGATTATTTTTAATATCAGTTAATCCACCTTTTATAATATCATCACCTGGTTGTCCTCCAACAAATCTTCTGTAATTAAATTGTAATGCAAATAAATTTGGTAAATTAATTCTATTATTATCATCAAAATTAATATCAGTATTTATTGGTAATATAGTATTATTGATTGATTTATATTTAGGACCAGCTATGATTGCAGGTACAAAAGCGCGAGCAGGTATTGCAGGTCTTGCACCACGAGCAGGTACAAAAGCGCGAGCAGGTATTGCTGCGCGTGCTGGAATTATTAATATATTATTAATTTCTTCTATTTTCTCAAGGATATCTGTACTAAATTTATCATAATTTTGATAAATAATTTCTATAAATTCATCTAACTCAACATTCAATTTAGTTTCTATACTATCAATAGAATATCCTTCAAAATTAAATAAATTATTATATATATCATCATAATTTCTAGCATTTATTTTAACATCATTAACTTTAGGAAAATTAGTTGATAACAAATTAGTCTTAAGTGTAGAATTAAATTCAGTTTTAATCGTTAAAATACCAGTGTTAATAAATTCGTTAATTTGAGATTCATTATAAGAAGTAACAAATTTAATAAGATCAGTACCCAATGATTTTAATTTAAAATGAATATCATTTTTAAACATTGGAAAATATTGTTTTGTGCCTTGATCTAAAATATTAGTGTCCCAAATATCATTAACACTTGGATTACTTAAATCAATATATTTAATACTAAATTCTGGATATTTCTCTAAAAATTGTAATACATCTTTTATCATATTTAAACTATCAGGTAATCCCAAAATTACTTTTCTAAATTCACGTTCAGTATCTAACATTTGTGATTCTACTTTACCAATATCAACCTGATCTTTAATATTAATTAATTGAGCAGGACATTCTTTAATACTAGGCATTAAAGCAGTTTGGAATAAATCAAAACCATTCGGTAGTTTAATATTTAAATTTGCTTTTTTATCAATTAATAATTTAGTAATTTTATCTAATTGTTGATTAACTGCATAATAAATTGGTGGTAATCCAGTATCATCTAGTTTATTAATAGGAACACCTTTTTTTAATAATAATTCAATAATTGTATATTTTTGAATAGGTGTCATATCAGATTTAATAATTGTATGTAAAATAGTATCTTCAAATATCGTTTTAACGGGCATATTTAGTAATATTTGTTCTAATTTACCGAATTCACCTGCTTTTGCTAAACCAACAATTTCATCTTTATTATTACTAGGAATAATAGTTGATGTAAAGACATTTTTATCAATATATAATGATTTTTTAGGAATATATTTACTCATAAAAACAGCAAATATATTTTTTAAATATTATATACTTAAAAAATATAATATATATAGTTTATGAGCTATTATTTTAGACCCCCTAATTCAAGGGAACAAAACTTGTATATAGTAAGATTTTCGGTTGATGATTTAGGTGCATCAAATTTTACCTCCAATGTATTAAATACAGCTGCATATACATCACCTCAATATGTATTTTTACCAGCAAATTTATCGGTAACATATACAGCACCATATTTTGTTCTTGATTATACCAATGCTAAATATGAAATACCACCAACAGTTAATATTTTAATGAAAGATGGTACTACTGGTGTTGCACCACAAGGATTACATGCATCTATTATCAGTATAACAAACAACAATGTATTATTTTATATATATTCTGGATCATCACCAGTAGCAGTAGGACCATCATCATTATCGGGATGTGGTATTCAAGTGCAAGTGATTGGGAGAACTTCAACTGGTCCAACATTTGCAATTGCAAATCAAGGATGGACATATGTAGAATCGACGAGTACAAATACAGATGTTATATATACTAGTATGAAAATGGGAACATCGGGAATAACGCAACCACCATATGGATTAAGTGTAGGAGGAAGTTTTGGATTTCAAGGAAGTGGAGGAAGTATAAGTACTAATACAGCGATAGCAACATATAATCCTTCTACAGATTTAACATCAACAAACATAAATGCATATTCGTTGTTTCCAGTAGCAATTACAGCATCTGCAACAGTAGCTTTACCATCACCGCAGAATGTGGGACAAGAAATTAAAATAATTGTAATATCGAATACAAATCCGGGAACATATCAATTAACGTTTTCGAATGTAAATCAAAGCAATACATTACCAAATGCAGCAATATCAGTAACAACAACTATACCATCAACAACAATAACATCAACACCTTATACTATATCAGCACAAACAATAACATCATCAACAGTGCCATTAACAATACCATATTTAACATATGTAGGAGATACAATGACATTTATATCATTATCAGTTAGCAATATTTTAACTTGGGTTAAAGTTACGAATAAATAATATAATAATTTATAAATTATATTATTTTATTTTGCAGATGGTGTAGCAGGTGCAGATGATCCAAAGATACCTTTATTATCAGAAGGATCATTTAAGGGACCATTTACATATCCGCCATTATCAGCACTAATTACAGTTTGATTTGCAGGTGTATTATAGTTGCATTTGTAATTTTTTTCAATATCTTTAATGTTAGAGCTGATAATATTAGCAGCATTTGAAATTAAATAATCACGAAATTGATTGCTATTGGATAGATTATTTTGTTTCATAATATTGTATTGTAGATCATCACGATCTCTCCAGTTAGTAAAAAAACGACCATCGACTAAGGCAGGGCAATTGCAGCATTCTCCGAATTTAGAATTCATAAAATACAAAAAGAAAATTTCCCTGAGAAGATATATTATTATTATAATTATTACTAGATATTTGTGACAATGTATTAAATTGCATTAATTGATTATTTAAATAATTATTTAATTGGAATCCATTATATCCTGAACTAAAATATTTTTCTTCTTGATATTTCTGCCTTGGAATAATGGAATGTTCTTGGATTTTGCTAGATCTTTTAATTGATTCATATTTAATTTCATTAAGTCTTCCTGTTTTTTTTTAGTATTTACAACAGGAGTAGATTCATTTATTAATTGAGTAACTACATAATTTTCAGTTAAAAACTCTGTGGGTTTTGTTTCTTCTTTTACTTCTGTTGTTTCTTCTACTGTTTCTTCTATTTTTTCTACTTCTTTTTTATCATCTGCTACAACTAAATTTGATTCTTTTAATTGGGATACCATTTCAGATAATATTTCTTTAGACTCAAAATTTTCTGTTTCTTTGATATCATCAGATTCACTTTCACTATCTGAATCACTTTCTTCTGCATTATTATTTGCTTCATTTTCAACAGCATTTACAGATGGAGCATCAACTTTTTTGGTATCATTATTAGAATAAGTAATTTCATTGGTTAAAGGTGATTCTTCTTTGTTAGAAATATAATTAAATAAAGTTTGTGAAAAATTGTCTAGAACTACAAATTTTTCTTCTAGATTATTAATTTTTTGATTTACAACATACATTCTGTATATTAAAACAATTGATAGTATTAAGGCAGATACTAATAAGACGTCTTTAATCATATTTATATTTATTAAAAAAATATATTATATTAAACATAAATCTTTAATTAATAATTAATTTTATTTTTGTATATATATTATATAAATGAACATGGACTCTCACACAAAAGGCGAATTAGTCGTAGATTTAGCTAAAGTATTTGCAATTGCAGTAACATACCATTTACTATGGGCTTTTAAAAATTCAGGCCCAATGCTATCAGAAAACTTTTTATATGAAGTATCCTTCTTACTCGCAGGTGTTGTACTCTACCACGTAGTATTAGCAAGCTTTGTAAAAAAATATAATGCTAAAAACGCATAAAATTATTAAATAATAATTAAATCTATTATTTAATTTAAGTTCAGCTTCTTTATTTTGTTTTTTAATTAGAATATCACTAATAACAACAACAGTATCTTTAATTTCTTTTTGATATTTTACATATAACCTATGTTTTATTATATCTAATTGTTGTTGTTGATATAATTTGGTTTCATTTACTTTTTTATTACTTGCATTCATTCTAACCCATGAATCACCTGAAACAAGTTGATATTTAACATTTTCATATCTAATACACGTAAATATAATAATATATAAATCTCTTGCTATTTTTTCAAATTTAACAGTAATAGAACCTGGTTTAATATTTTGACCATCTACTGTTTTAAGAATTGTATAAATACTATCAGCAAATAACATGATAGAATCAATATCTTTTTGATTAAGATAATTACCAATAATTACGCAATCATTTGTTATACCAAAAATAATATGACCTCCTGAAGTATTTAAAAAAGCACATACCGTTTCTCTATATTTATCTAATTGATTAATATGGTATGATTTTTTGAACTCTAATTGAACAGATTCAGGATAAGGATATATATCATGGAGATAATATCTATCCAATAAAAGAGAATTCATTTTAATATAATTAATTGTATTAACTAATTATATAATTATCAATTTTTATTTAAGTTTTATGCATTCATTGCAGGTGTATTAGCACTTACACCGGATGTTACTTTTCTAGATGCATCAAATTCTTTTACTGATAACGGATAACCACTTGTTAAACTTGGGCATACAGGGCATTTTTT
>Ga0114958_10002618_pt1 | contig 13379 bp, 9 predicted proteins | sample C_130208_EF_Meta_FD_89577 | JGI IMG/M metagenome (GOLD analysis project Ga0114958, IMG submission 89577) | Freshwater microbial communities from Lake Croche, Canada to study carbon cycling - C_130208_EF_MetaG | ecosystem: Environmental > Aquatic > Freshwater > Lake | place: Lake Croche, Canada... | reverse complement strand
CCTTTCGTAAAATCTTCAATAGGCGACATCACTTTCGGATGACGGAATATCGATTTAGGCGACATGACGATCAGTGGTTTTCTGAATTCCCAGGTCAACTGCCTTCTCAAGGCATGGAAGATATTAGCCGGTGTCGTTAAATTAGCGACAATCATATTATTTTCTGAGGCCAACTGCAAAAAGCGTTCAGGTCTGGCATTTGAATGCTCAGGTCCTTGGCCTTCATATCCATGTGGCAACAACATCACCAATCCATTTTGGGTCCCCCATTTAGACTCATGGGAACTAACAAATTGGTCAATCATCGTTTGTGCCCCATTCGCAAAATCACCGAACTGAGCCTCCCAAATGACTAACGCATCCGGATTAGCTAAGGCATAGCCAAATTCAAAACCTAGTACACCATATTCAGATAATAGAGAGTTGTAGATTTGAATTTTTTCTTGGCTCTCATGAATGTGGTTTAAGGAGCTATAATTTTCATTGGTATTCGCTTCATGCAAGACGGCATGTCTGTGCGAGAAAGTACCTCTTTGCACGTCCTGTCCAGATAAACGAACTGGTTTACCCTCTACCAACAATGAACCGTAGGCTAATAATTCTGCCGTGGCCCAGTTCAACTGGCCTTTCGCGAAATAGCCTTTTCGGTCAGCGATCACTTTTTCGATTTGTTTTAAGGCGACAAAATCTTTGGGCAATGTCGTGATCGCTTTAGCAACTAAGTCAACCGTCTCCTTGGAAATGGACGTTTTAGGCGAACTTTCGAAATCTTTCTCGTTGGAAAATCTCAATAAAGACCAACGGTTATCTAATTTAAGCGGAATATAAGGGGGGCGAACTTTCTGTTTCACCATATCTAAACGAGCCTGCAATTCTGCTTTAAATTCAGCATCCATTTGCTCGGCTAATTTAGCTTCAATCTCTCCCGACTTGATTAATTTTTGGGTATATACTTCTCTTGGATTTGGGTGATTTGTGATATTGGCATATAACGTAGGCTGCGTAAAACGAGGCTCATCTGACTCATTATGCCCATTTCTACGGTAGCAAACCATGTCGACAAATACATCCTTATTGAATTCTTGTCTAAATTCAGCGGCCATTCTGGACACAAAAACGACTGCTTCCGGATCATCGCCATTCACATGAAACACGGGAGCATCCAAAATTTTTGCTACGTCAGTGCAATATATGGCTGAACGAGCATCTTCAAAATCGGTCGTAAATCCTACTTGGTTATTGATCACAAAGTGGATGGTTCCCCCGGTTGAATACCCCTTTAAATTGGCCATCTGAGTCACCTCATAGACAATTCCTTGGCCTGCAACCGCGGCGTCTCCATGAATGACAATGGGTAAAACCTTGTCATAATCTCCATGATAATGTGCATCTGCACTGGCTCGACAGAAACCTTCGACCAATGGATTAACCGCTTCTAAATGCGATGGATTGGGGGCAAGTTTTAAGGAAATCTCATTGCCTTTCGGCGAAATATGTTTGCTAGAATAGCCTAAATGATATTTTACGTCTCCATCTCCATGGATTTGGTCAGGTACATTTCCTTCAAAGCCATCGAAAATAGACTCATAGGATTTATGCATGATATTGGCCAATACATTCAATCTACCTCGGTGTGCCATACCGATCATCGCTTCCTTCACACCTGAATCAGCTGCTACATTGATGATGGCATCTAAACCGGCAATGGTGCTTTCGCCTCCTTCTAAACCAAAACGCTTTTGGCCTAAATATTTTGTGCCTAAAAAATTCTCAAAAACAACTGCCTCATTGATTTTTCCAAGGATTTGCTTCTTTTCTTCTAAGCTCGGCTTAAAAGTCATCGCCTCCTTTTCAATCTTATTGCGCAACCATTCTTTTTGTTGGACGTCTCGAATAAACGAATATTCAAAACCAATCGAACCCGCGTAAATCGTATGTAAAGCATGTTGAATATTTCTTAGCGTAGTAGGCCCCAAGTCCATGAAACTACCTGCTTGGAATACTGTATCTAAATCCGCCTCCGAAAGTGAATAGTCAACAAGGTCTAATCGGGGTTTGCGGTCTTTGCGTACCCGTACTGGGTTTGTTTGGGCCAACAAATGTCCGCGTGAGCGAAAAGCTTTAATCAAACTGATCACTGACATTTCTTTTTGAACATGCTGAATATCAGTAGATTGGCTTGAAGATGCAGTTGAACCTACCCCATTTTTAGAGGCCTCCCCTTTCCAGGACTGGGAAAAATCAAAACCTTTAAAAAAATCACGCCAAGAAGGGTCTACCGAATTGGGGTCTTGTATATATGCATCATATAAGTCTGAAATGACTTGTGTATCTGCATTGGCAACGAAGGAAAATGGATCCATATGTATATTTCTAAGGCCAGCTGCCAAAGAACAGTTTCAATATTTATACTTGTTTTGGTTTACTAGGTATTCCTAAAAATTTACGCAATTTACTATAAGCAATGTAATTATCCCATAAAAAAATGATGGATTTTGTATTTGGGTGCACAAATTTGATTTGAAAAAAAACAAATCTAAAATGGATTAAATTATTCTTTAATAATTTCAATTTTATCTTTCAAAAATCAAAAATATTTCGACTCTGGTTAATGCCTAAATTCGGCAAGTTTCCCGTTCCCTGTATCGAGTTCATAGCGAAGAAAAATTTGGTGAAATCCGGAGGCTGTGGTAGAAGTAGTCGAATTCGCAGATCCACTTATTCCTGCTGGCAATGTAGACACATTTTCACCTAAAAAATCATAGCCATAACCCACTTTAAAATTCTTCCCTAAGGGTATTTCTAGGCTGCCAATTAACGCGGGGTTGCCAAGTTCAGAACCTGTGTTTTGCCACCAAAGTCCAAAACCCAAGCGTTCTTGCCACCAAAATACACTATACAGATCAATTTGCGTGTCTAAGCCTTTAATGAATCGAACGACCGTTCCTGATTTCACGGCATTTCCTGAGCTCATTTTGAAAATATATTGTCCTTTGATGTACATGGGGCTTGTGGCTTTCCAACTCATTTCTTGCATTTGAGCTGCTGGTTGACTAAAAGCTAGCGTAAATTCATCTTGTTTGAGTAAAAATCCCCAGCCATAGGAGCCGGTTAATTCACTTGTACCGCTCCGACCAATAACCGGGTACTGATTGATTCCTAGTTGGCCGCCAACTCTAATTTCTCTTCCACGTCCGAGAGAAATGACTTTTGCTAATACAGCCGCCAAACCTAAGTTGGACGCAATGCCACCCAAAGGCATCGCATAAGCCTGGTCTGTATTGTAGGCTAAAAAACCCATACCCCAGGAATTATTTTTGATGGGTTTATCAAACGAAAAATATTGTTGCGACGAACTTGACAGCCCAAACTGTTGGAATAAGGGCTTTTTCCTAAAAATTCCGGTCACTGAAATCACACCACTAGCACCTGCCTCAGCTGGATTTAAGGACATGGGCATAAAGGGGTACACCATTCTGATAGCTTCCTGCTGGGCTACGGAAACAAAACTCATGAGACATAAACAAAAAACGAGTACGCGATTTGACATAAATAACTGACAATATGACACCCAAATTATTTTTGGAAAGTAAATTGATAAATGAGTCTTCAAATTTATAATTTTTAATCGCATAAAAAATGAAAGAAACAGGTAACATCTCCATTCACACCGAGAATATTTTTCCCATTATCAAAAAATTTCTCTATTCGGACCACGAGATTTTCCTTCGTGAGTTAGTTTCAAACGCAGTAGATGCCACTCAAAAAATCAAGCGACTTAGCTCCATCGGCGAATTCAACGGCGAATTAGGGGAATTAAAGGTGAAAGTTAGTTTCGACAAAGACAAGAAGACGATTACGATTTCCGATAACGGAATCGGGATGACGGCAGAAGAAATAAAAAAATACATTAACCAGATTGCTTTTTCTGGAGCGACTGAATTTGTTGAAAAATATAAAGACAAAGGAGATGACAAAGGAATTATTGGCCATTTTGGACTAGGATTCTATTCTGCCTTCATGGTCGCCAAGGAAGTAGAGATTGTCTCAAAATCATATCAAGATAAGTCGGAAGCAGCGAAATGGATTTGTGATGGATCCACTGAATACACCATTTCGGCCGCAAAAAAGAAAACAAGGGGAACTGATATCATTTTGCATATTGCAGAGGATTCAGAAGAGTTTTTAGAGGAATATAAATTAAAATCCATCTTGGAGAAATATGGCAAATTCTTGCCTGTTGAGATTGAGTTTAATGAAAAAATCATTAACAATCCAAATCCTATTTGGACTAAAACACCCGCAGATTTAACGGACGAGGATTATTTGAAGTTTTATGAGGAACTGTATCCATTCCAAGAAAAGCCCTTGTTTTGGATCCATTTAAATGTCGACTATCCATTTAATTTGACTGGAATTTTATATTTCCCTAAGGTTAAAAATGAAATGCAATTGCAGCGTGAGAAGATCTCCTTGTACAGCCGACAAGTATTTATTACGGATGAGGTGAAGGATATTGTTCCTGAGTTTTTAATGTTGCTGCATGGGGTGATTGACTCTCCTGATATCCCGTTAAATGTGTCAAGAAGTTTCTTGCAAGCTGACTCAAATGTAAAGAAAATCAACAGCTACATCACCAAGAAAGTCGCTGATAAATTGCAAGAATTGTTTAAGTCTGATCGTCCGGCATTTGAGGAGAAATTTGCTAATATAGGCCTATTTGTCAAATACGGGATGATTTCAGATGAGAAATTCATGGAAAAAGCAAAGGATTTTTGTTTAGTTCAGGATACAGCCAACAAATATTTTACGTTGGATGAGTATGCTGAGGAGGTTCAAGCCGCTCAAACCGACAAAGATGGAAATAAGGTGTATTTGTACACGACAGATGTTCAACAGCAGGATGCCTTTATCCAATCTGCGAGCCAAAAAGGCTATTCGGTCTTAAAAATGGATAATATGATTGACAGTCATTTTATTAATACCATTGAAACCAAAATCGAAAAAACCCAGTGGAAACGAGTGGATGCAGACGCGGTAGATAAGTTGATCGATACGGGCATCAACTTAGAAGCTATTTTAACGGATGCGCAAAAAGAGTCTGTGAAAAAAGTCTTTGAAGATACCTTGCAGGATAAACAAAAAATTGTGGCGGTGGAAGCGATGTCGCCCGACGAACTTCCAGCCATTGTCACCCAAAATGAGTTTATGCGCCGCATGAGTGATATGTCAAAAACCGGTGGTGGAGGAATGGGGATGTTTGGAGCGATGCCAAATACCTACAACATCACCATCAATGCCAATCACCCATTGATCAGTAAATTGGCCGATTTAACATCGGAAGATGAACAAAAAGCATTGGCTAAACAAATTTCAGATTTGGCTTTACTCTCACAAAATTTATTGACAGGATCTGATTTGACTGCGTTTATCAAACGAACGGTGAGTGGGTTTTAAAATTAGATAAGAAAAATAGGTAAAAAATAGGTAATAAGTAACAGGTATTATGTAACAGGTAATAAAAAAAACTACAATAGTTAAAACAACCATTTGATAATACCTATTACTTATTACCTAATTCCTAATACCTATTACCTAATACTTATTACCTAACCTACTGCTTCCTTACAATTAATTTCTTGGTAGCTACCGAACGACCGTCGATGCTCAATTGATACATATACATTCCGCTGTTTAATTCACGTAATGAAATATGGGTATTTTTTTGATCTTTTTCCAAAACCACCTCCTTAACTTCTTGGCCTAAGACATTGTAAAAGGTCAATTTAGCCTCGCGAACAGACGGATAAATTTGAAAGTCGATGTCCACAAAATCGAACGATGGATTTGGATAGACATGCGAAACCCAAACTCGGTCATTTGAATACAAATAATTTTCCGAACTATTTCTACCTGCAACCTGTGCCCAAACGGAATTGCCTACGAGTAAACTAGCAAAAAACAACAGGCCAAAAAAACAGGTAGTAAACTTAAATTTCATTTGAAAACATTTAATTCAAAGGTAAGCCTTTCTATTAAACTTGCACCCTAGGCGAATGAGCGAAAGGCTATAAATGGCAAATTTTAAGGTTTTTTAACAGTATTGGTGTATTTAATGCGCTCCAACAAATAAGCTAAAGTCACTTTTTCCTTATCTCGCCATCTAAAACCATCTAAGTATTGAAGCTCATCCGTCCACTCTTTGGGTGGAATGAACTTAGCTTCGGGCTTGGTGATAAACGTAATCTTTTTTACTTTATTGTCCTCAAAAAATAAATTCATCCGACTACATTCAACTCGATTCATCCCCGTTGTAATCTTTTTTTCATCCATGACATAGTAAATACTTTCGCCGTTGCCTTCGACATTGACTCGTCTTAATTGGCTATCCGGTGCAAAAAACACCCAAACTTTTCGGCCTTTGATTTGATTATAATGGTCCGCAGAGTCCTTAGAAATAACAAAAGATTTACCCCTCAACTTCATTTCTTTCAAATGTTGATTTGTCAAAAACAAAGAAATCGAATCAGCCTGCGACTGAGAATCGTTGGTCCATAAAATAGGCTTTTGATAAAAATGAATCACGGAATCCGTCACGTCATAGGCAAGTGAATCACATTTGCCCGATAAATCAGATTTATAAAGCAATACATTTTTATAGGCATACAATTTACGAATCGAATCCTTCTTGTTATTCATGGAAACCAAGGTGTCAGCCGTTAAATACAGCGTATCCTTATCCATGATATTCTTCATGAGGGCATGCCCATATACACGGGTTAACCCTGTTTTCCCTGCATACCGACCGTGATCTCCGGTTAAAATCACTTTTTCCTTTTGGCTCAAAAACTCGACCCGACCGCGCGCGACACCGATTTGGGTCGGTGAATCATAAAATAAGGTATCCGCCGACAAAATATATTCATCGATTTTAGCGGTAGATCGACCAGTAAAATTAGAAACCTTCGTTTGCGTGTTATAAAACCCCGCAGAGGTTAACACGGTATCTTTTTTACTAATAATTTCTGTGGGACAGATAAAATAAGCTTCCTTAGAAGCCGTGTTGTAGCGCAAGGAATCGGCTCGGACCGCACCGCCCTCCTTGTCAATAACACGCACTTTTTCCTTAAAAAGAAAATTCTTGGTCACTGTGTTATAAAAACCTTCTTTGGACGTCAAGGTGGATTTTTTATCAATAATCTTTGCTCCCGTATGGTAAATGGCCATTTTTGAGTTTAAATCATAATCCAGTTTATTGGTATTTAAAATGATGGTATGGTCATCTAATTTCACTCGGCCCGACATAAAAGCCTGGCGCATATCACCATTATATAAAGCGGTATCCCCAGTAATAGTCACCGTATCTGCCTGAATTATTTTCACATGTCCATAGGCCTCTACATTATTGGTCGTGGAGTTTAGAACCGCCTGGTCACAGCTCAAAGTGGTTGTGCCTTGACGCAACATGACGTGCCCCAAAAGCTCTTTCCGCATAATTAAATCTTGTTGGTACCCCTTCAAACTATCAGCCTTAATTAATTCTACTTGGCTTTGTCCTTGACTAATCCAAGGCAAAAGCAAAAAGAAAAGCATGAATATTCGAATATTGTACGGCATCTTAAAAGCGAATCGTTAATTTCGCTAATTGTTTAGAACGCGCAATTTACCAATTTTATGCTGGAAGATTTTATCAATTTTATCCAAAAAGAGAATTTATTCAAGTCCGATCAAAAAATACTGATTGCAGTCAGTGGTGGAATTGATTCGATCATCTTATCCAAATTGTTTTCATTGGCTAAATTTAATTTTGGTATAGCTCATGTAAATTTTAGTTTACGGGGGGAGGAGTCCTTGGCAGATGAGGTATTTGTAAAAAAGTTTGCTAAAACATTAAAGGTACCTTACCACTCGATATGCTTTGATACGAATGCCTTTGCCGAAAAAGAAAAGTTATCGACGCAGTTGGCGGCGAGAATCCTTCGCTATACTTGGTTTGAAGAAATCAGAGTCAAAAACCAATATGATTTTATAGCGACCGCTCATCACCAATTGGACAGCGCCGAAACCATGTTGATTAACCTCACCAGAGGAACTGGCTTAGCTGGCTTTCATGGAATTCCGATAAAAAATGGGCATATCATTCGGCCTCTTTCTTTTGCGAGTCAAGACCTTATTTATGATTTTGTGGTGGAACATAAATTAGCCTGGCGTGAAGATTCAAGCAATGCGACGACCAAATATCAAAGGAATTTTATTCGGCATGAAATCATGCCAAAATTCCAAGAGTTAAACCCTCAGTTTGAACAAACGCTCGCAGAAACGAGTGAAAAAATTCGACATATTGAACATTGGATATCGGCTGAATTGACCGAATTTAAAATTAAGCATGTTCGTGATGATTCGGATGGAAATATTTTCGTGCCGACAAGCACAGGATATTCAGCAGAGAAATGGACAGTCATCGCCGAGCAATATCTACAGGAATTTAATTTTTCTTTTGGTGTGATCAATCAAATTATAGCTCATCCAGCTGAAAAGGTGGGAAAACTCTTTGAATCGCCGAGCCATATTTTAAACATAGATAGAAATCAATGGGTTATTAGTCCCAAAGATCAGTCGGCATTCAAACCAATTTTAATTCAGGAGGATGATGAAATTGTGGCGTTTGGTCCAAATGAACTTCATGTTTTTATCGAGGAAAACAATGATTCCTTTGTTCCTTCTTCATCCCCCAATATAGCATGCCTGGATGCAGATGGACTAGAATTTCCACTGGAAATTAGAAAATATCAAGAGGGCGATTGGTTTTGTCCATTGGGAATGAACACCAAAAAACTGATTTCAGATTTTTTGACGGATAAAAAAGTGCCTTTAAACATCAAAAAAAATACGCAAATATTATTGAGTAAGGGATCAGTGGTTTGGGTGATGGGGCATCGCATTGACAACCGAAATAAAGTTAGCGATAAAACGGAAACGGTGATGATCTTGGAAATACGAGCTAGGGAATAAACGATGTAAGGAAAGTGTAAGGGCGGCCACTGAGCCAAGTAAGGGCCTCTGCGCCAAATAAGGGCAAGCCTTGCGGTTGCCCACCCCCAACCCTACCCTACCGGATCAGCTTTCGATACTGCTCCGTCCGAATCGGATCCAATAAACTCAAGTACGCGAAGGCTTGCTGGCGCTCAGAGCTCGTCGCCTCATCCATAATCGAAAAAATCTCTTCCGATTTGGCATCAAAAAATACCCGTATATTTGCAGCTCCAGGCCTTAATTGGTTCACCGTTCTAATTTGATTCAACAAATCCAGTATACCTTTTCGTGTTTCATCTGGCTTATCTTTAAAAGAATCTAATAAAATTCGATGGTAGATATAATTCACTTCGCGCATGCCTTGCACTTGCTGATTGATTAAATTTTCAGCAATCGACAAGCGAGAACGGACGTCGGTCACCACGCCCCAGCCCGAACCTGAGGTCTGAGCAAGATTAGTCAAATTATTCAATTTTTGGACAAAGAAATCGCCTCCGTACTTACCAAATGAATCATAATGATAGGCACAAGATAAGTAGGCATAGTAAGCCAACAAGGAACTTAAATTATCAATAAACGTATTGTCATTGTAGGTAATCGGTGTCCCAGTTTGAAACTTAAAATTAAAACTCTTGTCAATCATATTTAAAATCACCGTTTCATAGGAGGTCCCATAAACGGGTCTTAATACTTGGACACGGGCATTCGCTTCAAAATCTCCTTGGGAAGTGGCCTTTGTCAACAATAAATTGATGCTTAATTTGATTTTCTCCTCAGGCGCAAAATTATCCATGGACCAACGACGACCCGATAAAAAATCCTGAGCAGTTCGCTGTAATTCAGTATAAATTTGTGATGAACCTCGCTGTTGGTCGAGCTGTAATTGCTCCGTATTAATGGTAACCGATGCTTGTAGCTCCTGAGCATTTAAAACCCTGGAGCCTATTAAGCAAACAATGACAAGTAAATAGGATTTCATAGTGAAATCATTCAGAAAATATTATTTCTCTTCGTTGCCTTCCTCACGAACGCGATAATCAACTTTATCCGTTAAGAAATCGTCAATGGCTAGTGCAGAAGGTTTAGGCATACGCTCATAATATTTAGAAATTTCGATCTGCTCACGGTTTTCGAAAATTTCTTCTAAATTATCCACTGAAGACGCGAATTCAGACAATTTGCCCGATAATTCTTCCTTCATTTTGCTTGAAATTTGACGTGCTCTTTGGCCTATAATAGACACAGACTCATATACATTACCCGTCTTAACAGCAATTTTATCAACATCACGTGTTATAATGGATGGATTTGTTTGGATCTTAGACATCTGTTTGTTTTTTAAATTAAGATTGCAAAATTAAGTATTTTTTGGGATAAAAACTACTGAGGACCCGTAGCGACTTTGGATGTATTCGACTTCTCCTTTTCGAGCATTGCCTTATATTCAGCCTCCAATTTAGCGATTCGATCCACTTCCTTATTGCTCAAATCATACATTTTCTCCCCTTCCTTTAAGTAAGCACTTTGAGGATACTTGTCGATGAGCTCCAAATAAAATTTCGATGCTTCAGTGTAACGTTCCTTCTGCTTAGTTTCAATTGTACTCTTGGCCAAATCAAACTGGGCCAAAACTTTCATATAGGCCATCTCCTCATTAAAATCAGAATCTGGAAAATCACGTTGGAAATTGGTAATTTCTATCACGGACGATTTTAAGGACGCAATATTAAACGGAGACGTCTTGTAATAAAGCTTCGCTTTTTCGTAGGCCTTTTTCTCTAATTTTTTTCTTAATTCCTTGATGATATTGGTGCAATCATCCTTGAACTTCGTTTCAGGAAAATTATTCAAATAGGACTGAATTTCATTAATGGCCGACAAAGTTCCTGTTTGATCTAAATTGTAATTAGGTGAATCTTTATACAAAGAAAAGGCTGACATATAAATCGCTTCTTCAGCATATTCTGATCGAGAAAAAACCTCAGCAAACTTTTTGAAATGCGTACTAGCTAAGGTGTAACTTCCTAAATTAAAGTCACAGTAAGCTTGGTAAAAAGTGGCCAATTCCTGAGTAGAATCCCCTTTCATCAAGGGCATAATCTCGTCAAAAAGTATTCCTGCCTTGGAGAAATCTTTCTTTTTGTAATAATTCATTGCTGCCTTATACTTGGTTGGCAAATCAGCACTTTTTCGAAATTTCTCGAATTTACCGCATGAACTTAAGCCCAAAACAGCAACAAATCCCACTAAAATATATTTTTTCAAATTCATAAGCTCGCAAAGATAATCATATTTATTTTTCTTACCGAATTATACGGACTTACTAAATTGCAAATGATACAATTGAGCATATAATCCATTTAATTTTAGTAATTTTTCATGTGTTCCTCGCTCTTTTATCTCCCCTTTATCCATCACCAAAATCTGATTTGCATGTCGAATCGTAGACAAGCGATGGGCAATAACCACTGAAGTTCTTCCTTTCATTAACGTAGAAATGGCCGATTGAATAAGTAATTCAGATTCGGTATCTACAGAACTAGTCGCTTCATCCAACACAATAATTTTAGGATTATGTACCAGCGCCCGAACAAATGAAATCAATTGGCGCTGACCCACACTCAGCGTGGCCCCCCTCTCCATCACCTCATACTCATATCCACCCGGTAAACTCACGATAAAATCATGCACACCTACAGCTTTCGCTGCCTCAACAATTTGCTCCTGCGTAATTTCAGTATCACCCAAATGGATGTTATAAGCAATAGACGAACTAAAAAGAAACACGTCTTGCAAGACCACCGATATGTGCCTCCGCAAACTTCCAATTTCATATTCTGGCAAGGCCACTCCGTCAATTTCAATGATACCAGATTGCACATCATACATTCTACTCAATAACCCAATAATGGAGGATTTACCTGCACCAGTCGCGCCAACAATCGCCACCGTCGTGCCAGGTTTAACTTCAAAGCTCACATTTTTAACCACATATTCTGGTTCAATATATGCAAAGCTAACTTCCTTAAATTGGATATGTCCTTTCACATGATTTGCCAAAACAAGTCCATTATTTTGAATATAATCCTCTGAATCCAATAGAGTCAAAATCCTTTCCGTACTCACAATCCCCATTTGTAAGGTATTAAAACGATCGGCCAACATACGAATAGGCCTAAAAAACAAATTAATAAACATAATAAACGCAGTCAAGGTACCTACCGTAATTTCCTCTTTTAAAATATAGGTGGATGCCATCCATACAATCAAGCCAGAACCCACGGCTGCGATGACATCAGCCACCGGAAAATATAAGGAATAGGCTAAAATGCCTTTAATATTTGCATCACGGTGGGCCAAATTAATTCGATCAAACTTTTTTAATTCTCGCTCCTCTGCGTGAAATAGCTGAACCACCATCATGCCCGAAATATGTTCTTGTACAAAAGAATTCAAGTTGGCCACAGCCAATCGAACCTCATTGAAGGATTTTTTTATATATTCTTTAAACACATAAGTGGAAAAAACCATGAAAGGTACCGTGGCCAAAATGACGAGCGTTAAACGCCAATCTGTGTAGAACATGACGCCAACAATCAAAATCAACTGCAGTAGATCTCCTGCGATGGATGCTAAACCCTCTGAAAAAACATCATTTAAGGTCTCAATATCGGAAACCGTTCGCGTCACTAATCGGCCTATGGGCGTGTGATCAAAGAAGGCCAACTTCAAATGCACAATTTTAGTGTATAGTTGAACTCGAATATCTTTAATAACAGTTTGCCCCAAATAACCCGCTAAATAACTCGTAGAAAATTGCAAGACAGTATGCAAAAAAAGAACCCCCAGCATGTAAAAAAACATCCGGAAAAGATTGGCCATTTGATCCGCAGAAACATAATGATCTAAGGTATAGCGAATCAACAAAGGGACGGCTGGTGAAACTGCAGCCATGCAAAGAATTAAAAAAACCAATACCCAAAAGCTAAATTGATAGGGCTTTAAAAAACCATAAATGCGGCGTATAATGCGCAGATCAACAATCTTACCTTGAGTGGAATCTTTCAAGACTTAGAAGTGGATTGGGATAAATCGTCAGAAAATGTGGGCAATGAGGTTTGACACGAACCACAGCCTTTTGCACAACCTGCATTTGATTGCGCAAAAAATGCGTTATAGACCATCCTGAATACATAAAAGACAGCCGTGGCAAAAACGATAAAAATCAATACTTCTTCCATCACTAATCTAAAAACCATTTGCGTTGCAAAGTTGATAAAAATTCGTCAAATATAGCCCCTGCACCAATAATTTCTCCACTAAAAATTACCTCATCTCCTCCCCTG
>Ga0114958_10002616_pt1 | contig 13382 bp, 14 predicted proteins | sample C_130208_EF_Meta_FD_89577 | JGI IMG/M metagenome (GOLD analysis project Ga0114958, IMG submission 89577) | Freshwater microbial communities from Lake Croche, Canada to study carbon cycling - C_130208_EF_MetaG | ecosystem: Environmental > Aquatic > Freshwater > Lake | place: Lake Croche, Canada... | reverse complement strand
TGAGATTCTTACTAAGCTTTCTGCCATCATTACTGGCCGTTCCAAGGGCCGCGCTCTTGAGGATGTTGTGACTGAAGCATTTGCACCACCTGAACCACCTCCGGGTGCACCTGCGCCGGGTAGTCCTGAAGAAGCCATGATGGCTCAAGGTGGCGGTATGCCTGGTGGCCCTATGGGTGCTGCACCGGCTCCTCAAATTCCTGGTGGTAGGCCAGATGTTCAACAGCTTCTTGCGGGTTTAAACTCGCGAGGAAATCCAACCCTTGCAGCATCCGTTGCAAGAATGAGTCCAGCAGGATAAAGGAGAAAGTTATGGCTTTCGGATCAAAGAATAAGCCAGCCACGCAGGGTTCTGCTGGCAGTGCTTACATGCAACCAACTCGCAAGTCAGGTACACCTTCTGGTGTTCGTAAGCCTGGCAAGTCAGAGATTCAGTTCGGCTATGCACCTGGTGGTGTTGGCGGTACTGGCACTGTCGGCAAGTCGCAGAAGTTCTAATTAAATAACTGTCCAGACTCTAGCAGTCTTGGATGCGGTGACAATCTATTCGGTTTAAAACATACAGGCAGGTAAACTCATGGCAGGCAAAGGTGGCTATCAACGCCCTACAAGTCCAGCACCAGTTTCAGGCCCAGGGTCTTTATCCCAACGTACCGATGGTGGTCCAGCAGACAAGCAAGCAGCTAGATACATTTCTGGTTTACCGTATGGGCAGGGGAATGAGATGATGGCCACACAAATGGCTGCTCCTATGGAAGCAACATCTAATCCTTCTCCTGCCTCTGCGTCACAGATTGCTCAGGCAGGTCAGCAACAGCAGGCACAGCCTGCATCTGAACCTATGCCTATTGTTCCTTTAGATGCTCCCGACCAGTTCCCTGACCGTCCTGTCACTCACGGTGTTGATGCAGGTCCTGGTCCCGGTATGGCTTCTTTAGGTTTGCAGTCACCTGAAGTGGCATCGTACAAGAATACTAAAGATTACATTCAGGCTCTTGCCCGTAACAGTGATGCTTCTCCTGCTTTAAAGTCTTTGGCTGCACGGTTTAATGGTGGGTTCTAGTTGCCTAACGATAGCCTTAATGATCTTATCAACCAAGCGTTGACAGATAATCCTCACCTAAAAAATTCTCCTGCTCTTGCTTCTGATGTGGTGAAGTCACCCAATCCTGTACATACTGCACCTGTTGTTTCTCACGCTGCTACTATGTCTGGTGTTCAGCAAGCTGCACAAGATTATGCTGCCGAGAACGCTAACCCTACCCATTGGTATGACGGTTTAGTTCATGGTGCAACGTCTGCTTTAGAGTCTTTATCTAAGCCTTTGCATGAAGTGCAACGTGACTACAAGTACATTCATTCGTTGTATACCCGTCACGGTATTTTTACTGGCACTCTTGCCACTCTTGCTGTTGCTGGCGGTGCAACTATTGGCACTCTTATTGGTGGCCCTTTAGGTGGCGTTGCTGGTGCTGACCTTGTTGGCATGGGTTTGCGTAAAATTGGTGGCAACCTTGACGAGTACCGTGATTCTTACGCCGATTCAGAGAACGAAAAGTACAAAGTTTCTATGGGCCGTGACGTTGCTAACCTTCTGGGCGCACATGGCAATACGGATAAAGGCTGGGGCAAGTTTGTTTCTGGTGCTGTAGATGCCGGTATGGACATTTATCTTGATCCAATCATGAAACTTGGTGCTATTTCTAAAGTCACTAAGTCGGGCGATTGGCTTGCACAAAGCGGTAAGCGTGTGCCTTGGGCTTTCCGCTCTGTCGGTATGCAAAACTTTTTGGAACGTAACAGTCTTCGACTGTACAATGCTGACCAGGCAGAAAAAGTTTTTCAAGCTGGCTTGAACGCTAATTCTGCATCTTTTACTGCTGGCCGTCAATACCATCGTGCTTTGGAGCAACTTGTTGGTATGGATGCTGGTGACATTGTTGCTAAGTTTCCTGAACTTACGGGCAGTGCTGACCGTCTAGGTAAAGTCAATAGTGCCGCTAAAGCATTTGGTGCTACGCGTGAAGAAACTGTTGAAAGTTTACATAAAGCATTTTTGGAAACACAGTTCCGTTCAGACCTTATGGCACAGTCTGCTATTGCCGGTACACCCGTGTTGCCTTCGCGTAGTGTTGCACGTGCAGTTCTTGGTAAAACTTCAGAAAAGTTGCGTCAACCTTTTGCGGAAACACTTGATGATACTGCTTACGATTACCGTAATGCTGCAAACTTTTTTATTCCACGCAAAGGTGTAGATGACCTTGGTGCAGAAAAATGGATTATGCCTTTAGCATTTCGTCCATTAAGTAAAGAAGCGTATGCTTCAGCAGTTGCCAAAAAGACTCGTACTTTTTCTGGCTACCAGCCTTACGCTATTGATTCTGGCACTCTAGATTTGTCGACTAAACAATTTAACCCTTCCGATGTTGGCTCATTGCAAGGTGTTTACCGTGTTATGCGTTTCTCTATGGGTGATCGTTTAGCACGTGAAGTTACTAGCGACTTTGCTGACGCTATTGGTGCAGGTGATTTGGCTACTGCCCGACGTGTCTATGTTGATGGTATTCATTCAATGTTTAAAGCTGCTGGTCTACCTAATGATTCGCATCTTGTTGAAGACATGATTGACCACATGCACATGAAGGGTGAGGGAACTATTGGTTCTCAAACTTACGGTCATGGTTTCCAGCAGGGCGATGATGTTTCTTTAGTTCGCAATGCTGACTCTACGCATGCTGCTGGTTTACATACGCACCATGCAGGTATGTGGGCATACCCTGATTTTCGTCAAGTAAAACTTGCTATGCGTAGCATGGGTGCTGCTGGTAAAACTTACGGCCATGTTGACGAGTTTGTGGCAAAAAACTGGACTGACAGCATTTTTAAGCCATTTGCTTTGTTGACTGCTGGTTTTGGTTTGCGTATTGCTGCTTCTGAACTTATCCCAACATTTATCCGTAATGGAACTGTTGAGGTTGTTAAGTCTAAGGTTGCTGGTGCAGCAGCAAAAATGAATTACAAGCTTGCTGCTGGTGAAGACGAACACATCATGTCTAACGCTATGTTGGCTCTTTCTGCTGGTACTAGCATGAAAGATTATCTTGAAAGAGAAGCCGGTAAAGTTGCTGGTGCTCGTGTACGTAAGTCTACCGCTAAGCGTTTATCTGCCCTTGCTGACGATGATGATGTTGAATTAGCGTCACAGATTGCTATTGCTACTAACGGTCACATGGCTTCTGGTGCAACTATGGCAGGTCATGGCACTGATCAGGACTTTATTGAGAAGCAACGTCAACTGATGGATTTACTTGGTCAGCGTGTCAAGCGGGCTAAAGTTGAAAGTCCTGATGGCAAGTTCACTTCTTATTCTGCACATAATGACCATTTTGACATTCATTGGGCTTTACAGTTGCAGAAGGCTTCACAAAACATTTCTCAGCGCATGATGACTGCCGACGCTTTGCGTCTGTTAAAGTCTGGCAAGTCACAGGATGAGGCTTGGGCTGAGGTTGCTCGCCTTGAAGAGGCACGTATCCAAGGCATTGACTACCATACCGGTACACCATTGCCTCCAGATGCAGACTTGTACGTTAACGAACGTAACATCTTGTCACGCTACAAGAATCAGGACGCTTCTGAGTTTGCGTTCCAACGTGCAGATGACATGCGTAACACGCTTACTGGTGTTGATGGTACATTCCATGAGGCTTTTGCTAAAGCCATTGCTGGTAAAGCAAAAGTTAATTTAACACAGTTAACAAAAATTGATTCTGCCGCTAAACCTAAAGCTATTATTGGTCCAGAGTTGGAAAACTACATTGGCCCTAATGTAATGAACCGCATTATTCAGGGTGGTTTCAAAAAAGTTATTGACCCTATCGTAGGTAACTTGTCACGTCAGCCATTGTTCTTCCTGCACACTAAAGAATCTATGGCGTTCTACAAGCCTATGGTTGAAGCTGGAAAAATCAGTGAAGAAACTGCGTTACGTTTTGCTATGACCCGTGCAACGCATGCCATGCTTCCACAAATCCACAATATTGCTTTGCGTACACAATTTTCTACACTAGCCCGCAACTTCCTGCCGTTCTATTTTGCTCAAGAGCAGGCCATTAAGCGTTACATTAAACTTGGTGCAGATAATCCACAAGCATTGCGTGAATATCAACTAATCGAGCAGGGTATGAATGACCCTGGCTTTATTCAAGTTGATGATCAGGGTAACAAGTTTGTGACGTTGCCGTTTGTTGGTGAACTTGGTGCTGGCGTTATGAACGCTGCTGCTGCATTAGGTTTGCCAGTTGTCGGTAATTTGCCTTTGACTATTAAGGGTGACACTCAGTCTTTGAAGACTGTGTTGCCTGAGTTTGATGCACATGGTACTTCACCGTTTGTGAATCTTGCAGGAAATACGCTTACTTCGTTTTTCCCTCAACTTGCCCGTCCTGTAAAGAATGTTATTGGTTCACGTGGTTTTGGTGCTACTGCTATTGATACGTTGATTCCGTCTGCACCGGCACGTGCATGGTTTAAAGCTTTGAACGCTAATGAGCAGGATTCTACTTTCCATAGTGCAATGCTGTCGGCTATGGCTGCGGCTAACTACCACAACCAGTTACCTGGACCTAATGCTTCTCCTACGGAGCGTCAAGAGTTTATTGATCGTATCAAAAATAATGCCCGTAGCATCCTTGTGATGAAGGGTATTCTTGGTTCTATTTCACCTTTGTCTCCACAGTTGTCACAGGAAGACCCTGGTTTGCGTGACGAGTTCTACAAACTGGTTCAATCAAAGAATGATTATCCTGCTGCTTTGCAAGAGTTCCTTGGTAATCATGGCGATAAGGCTATCTCGTACACTGTTGCCCGTTCAGAGGCAACTATTAAGGGTGCGAACATGGCTTACACTAATGAGGCTATGGACTGGATGCAGTCTAATGAGGCTTTGTTAAAGTCTGACCGTGCTGTTGGTGCGGCTTTCCTTCTGCCACAGAACGCTGGTGGTGCAGGTGACAAGCAGGCTATCTATGATGAAGTGTTAAAGATGCACTTGCGTGGTCGACGTACACCTCAAGAGTTTATGGATTCTATCTATGTCAATGCTGGCAACAATGGTTATTACGATGCTAAAGATGTGCACGAAGAAGTTATCAAAAAAGCCGGCGATAACATTGATTGGGTTAATGCTGAAAATAAAAATTGGCGTTCCTATGTGAATGATTACAAGTTGGCTAACCCTATTTGGGCTGATGACTTTATGTCACCTGAGAAGCGCAACATTGCTGTTAAAGCTATTGATGATTTGAATCATTTGTTTAGCACAGGCCAAGCACCACAAAATGAGCAGTCAAAACTTGTTTATGACCTTATGCAGGACTACAAAAAGCATGAAGAAGTTAAAAACATTATTCGTGGCTACCGTACTGAAGCAACTTTGAGTGATGAAAATGATACTTGGCAAGCGTATTTGAAGCAGAAATCTTTAGATGATCCACGTTTGACTACCATTATCAATGGCGTATTTAGGAGATTGAGTTAGTGACTACATACACTGGCACACCATTAGTTCCTAAAGGCCCTAGTAAGACCAAGGGTCCTTCTGCTGCACGTACTGTTACACAAACTAGCGTCAAGCAGTACACGCATGAAGAAGCCCAGGCTTATGCTTTGCAGGCGTTTCAGAACGCTATTGGTCGTGCACCTTCTTCGCAAGAACTTGATGCGTTTATGACTTCGTTCAACGCCGGTCAGAACCCTTCAACTACCTCTACCCATTATGGGGTTGGTGGCAATTCCATTTCAACCACTACTACTGGTGGTACTGACCCATCAATGTTGGCAGAAAACATTGCTGAACAAAACCCTGAGTATGAAGGTTACCAGAAGGCCACAACGTATTTTGATGCAATGCTGTCTGCTTTGCAGGGTCCTATGGGAGGTAGTGTCTAATGACTGAAACTAAGCCAATTACTGACCCTAATGATCCTAGACTTCTTGCAGAGTTAAAGAAACAACAGGCCGCTAAAGCTGCTGCCAAGAAGAAGCAAGATAAAGAACATAACATGGGTGGCGGTCAGCGTTGGGCTGGCGGTTCCCCTGTTGATGTTGCTAAGAATCTTCAAGAGTCTGCTAATGCCGCCAAGGTAAAGTATGGTGTTCAGACTCCACGCAATCCTTTCATTACTGCCTGGGATGCTGCTAAAGGTGTTTGGAACCGTGAGTTAGCGAAACAGAATCTTTCTGACTGGTCACAGTCTGCTGAGGGTGCTAAGACTAATTACGAGTCTGCTGTTAAGGATTGGATTTCTAACCCTAGCGAGGATACATACAAGGCTTGGCAGGATGCCGGTCACGCTTTGCACACTAACCATGTTGCTTTAGTTAAAGCTGAAACAGAGTTGCATGATTCGACCCATGCTGTCACTCCTGACCAGACCAAGCATGTTGGTTTTGATTTCACTAAGTCTGGTACGGGCAATTTGACTAAGGTCAGCAAAAATTCTGCTGGCACTGCATACACCCTTAAAGATGGTTCTGCTGTTATTTTTGGTAAGAATGGTGAGCAGTACACTGTTGACAAAAATAAGCATATTGTTGCCGCTGTCAATAAAGATGGTGTGACCATTCCTCCACCCAAGTCTTTAGTGACTACATCTAAGGGTGCTGGCAAGACTCCTCCTGCTCCTGTCAGTGGTGGTACTGGTGCTGCTGGTGGTAATACTTATGTCACAGTTAATGCACCTGCTGCTGCTCCTGAAAAAGATAAGAGCAAAGCTGATTGGGCTAAAGATTACGGTGTTCAGGCCGGTATGGTCGATAGTGTTCCTGAACTTAAAGCTTTGTTTAATCAGGCTGTTGCAACCAAAATGTCTGCTGAAGACTTTAAAGCAAAGTTTTACAACACTAAATGGTATTTGGCCCATAATGATGCTTGGCGTGTAGCCTATGGTGCAGAAAAAACTGACCCACCTTCATGGGCACATGAAACCAATCTTGCATCACAACTTGTGCGTAGCACCGCTATGGATACTGGTGTCAACCTTACCGATAATCAAGTTGCTGGCCTTGCAAAGCAAGCATTGTATCTTTCTGCCGGTTCATCAAGCCGTATTGATACTTCCATGCTCAAGAAGCACATTGTTGGTACGGGAATTATCACTGGCACTACTGGTGAAGCACTTACCGCTATTGACGCTTTGAAGGCTCATGGCGCAGACATGGGTGTTCAACATGATGATGTGTGGTACACGAATGCTGCACAAAACATTCTTCATGGTGATGGCAACCTTAATGGTTGGAAGAAGCAGATTAGTGACATTGCTAAAACAAGGTATTCTTGGGCAGCTGACCAGATTGATAAAGGCATGACTGTCAAGGCGATTGCTTCACCATACATAAATAGCATGTCTCGTATCCTTGAAATTCCAGATGGAAACATTGGCCTGAATGACCAAACTATCAACAAGGCTTTAACGAATGTTGACCAGACTGGCAAGCAGACTGCTGTACCACTGTGGCAGTTTGAGACTAGCCTTCGCAAAGATCCTCGTTGGGCTTCGACTAAGAACGCACGTGACACTGTTGATTCTACTGCCCGCAAGATTCTTTTTGACTTTGGACTGGTGAGTTAAATGATTGCAAGAGATACTGTTGGTTCTAGCGCATCAAAATCAACACCAATAAATACTGATGTTACTTCACAAAATGCTATTGCTAATTTGACTAAAACTTTTGAAAATTATGGTCTTGGTTCTTTGGCTGCACGTATTGCCGAGTTCATCTACCAAGGCTATTCGGAAGACGCTACGTCTCTGCTATTGCAGGATGCTCCAGAGTACAAGCAACGGTTCGCTGCAAATGATGCACGACTCAAAGCTGGCCTGCCTGTTCTTTCCCCGAAAGAATACTTGGCTACCGAATCCACATACCGTTCTATTCTGCAAAATGCTGGCTTACCTAAAGGTTTCTATGATGACAAGTCCGACTTTGAACGTTTTATTGCTAACAACATTGATGCAACACAGTTGAAGCAACGTGTTGATGCTGCCGCTAAAGCAGTAGACAACACTGACCCTTACTACCGTGATGCGCTACAAAACATGTACGGTCTTGATGCCGGTCACATGATTGCCCACCTGCTTGATCCTGAAGCTGCTGCACCACTTGTAGCGAAGCAGGCTAAGGCTGTTGAGTATGGTGCTGCTGCACTCCGTCAGGGTCTCGCTATGGGTCCTACAAGCCATTATGAGGACTATGCAGGCGGTATGGGTACTGGCGTTGGTGCTGAGGCTGGAATGGCTCAGATTGCCTCTATGACCCCAGGATTGAGTGCTTTGGCACAAATCAGTGGGAATCAGTACAATCAGGCTACTGCGGAGCAGGAAGTGTTTGGCGGTTTAGCATCGGCACAACGTGCACGACAGAAACTTACAGCACAGGAAGAGGCTCGTTTTACGGGTCGTTCTAATGTTGATTCTAAGTCACTTCAGGGTGACACAGCAGGACAATTTTAGTTCTGTTAGGGCGGTAATTGGTAAGCCTGAACTGAAAGCCACATGTGGACCAGTTCAGTACGTGGGTTCGAATCCCACACCGTCCACTCCAAACAGACCCACCGGCCCATGTTTGCGTATTAGAAGTCCGGTAGTGAAAGCAGATGACAAGTTCCCCTTCTTGTTGTCTCGGTTCGCGCTCAAACAATAAACGAAAGGGAGTGGCGTAATGGCCAACCAATACGACGATGATGACTTCGATGACGAGGTTGTTGATAACGGTCCAGCGAACCTTCGCAAAGCTCTGAAGAGGGCTGAGAAGGAACGTAATGCTCTTCAGGAGCAGTTGGATGCTGTTAAGTCTAACCTCCGCCAGCGTTCTGTCAAAGACGTTTTGGAGACTAAGGGTGTGAACTCTAAGATTGCTGCGTTTATTCCTAGCGATCTTGAAGCACCCGAACAGATTGCTGCTTGGCTTGACGAATACGCTGACGTGTTTGGTTTTGCTCAGGCACAGTCTGAAACGACGGAAACGTCTGAGAATGATGCGGCTATTCAGCGTATCGAATCGTCCACTAATAATGCGGTTACTCCTGGTCGTGATGCAGATTTGTTTAACAAGATTGCGTCTGCGACTACTAAGGAAGAACTTGCACAAATTATGGGACATGCTGCTCAACGTTCCCGTTAAGCCACATTAACCCAATTTATTGAAAAGGAGTAACTTAGATGGCAAACACACCTTATGGTTCATCTAATACTTACACCGACACTTCGGGAAGTTCGCTCGGTACATCACTTGTACAGGCCGCGTATGACCGTTATGTCGAATTTGCACTTCGTGCAGTCCCACTAATCCGCGACGTTGCTGACAAGCGTCCAGTACAGCAGGCTATGCCAGGTTCATCTGTCGTATTTCAGTTGTACAGCGACCTTAGCAAGAACATCAATGTTCTTTCTGAGACTGTTGATCCTGATGCTGTTGGCTTCGGTAACACCACTTCTGTTCCTGTTACTCTGAACGAGTACGGTAACGCTGCTCTTGCTACCCGCAAGCTTGAACTGTTCTCCCTGTCTGACGTTGATCCAGCTATTGCTGACATCATTGCGTTCAACATGGCTGACTCAGTTGATGAAGTTGCACAGAACGTGCTTCGTAAGGGTCCTAATGTTATCTACGGTACTGGCACTTCGACTGCCGGTGTTGGTGACACTACGGGGACTCCAACCATCACCTCTGCTGACGTACGTAAGGCTGTTGCCAAGCTTCGTTCAGGCAAGGCTGTTCCACGTGTTGATGACTTGTACTGGGCTGGTATTCACCCAGAAGTTTCACATGACCTCCGTGCCGAAACTGGTGCTGGCGGTTGGCGTGAAGCGCACGTCTACAACGAGTCTGGTGCAGGCGAACTATGGCCAGGTAGCATCGGCGTTTACGAAGGTGCTATGTATGTTGAATCTCCACGTCTGTACTCAGGCTTGGATGCAACTACTGGCGTTCAGAACTACGAAGGTGCAACTACTGCAACCACTATTTCTGGTGGAACCGGTACTGGCACTACGGACAAGATTCTGAACTTTGCTACCGCTATCCCTACCACTGTTCAGGTTGGATACGTTGTATCTGGCACAAACACTGCTGGTGGTGCAACTGCTCCTGGTGCTAACTCTGCCGCTTCAGGCTACGCTCGTGTTACTGCTATCTCTACTGACCGCAAGACGGTCACTGTTGATACAAACAACACTGGCACTGTTAACGCAACCATTACGTTCACTGCAACGAACAAAGTTTACCGCACACTTGTTGCAGGTAAGCAGGCACTTGCAGAAGCGATTGCGGAAGAGCCACACGTAGTCATCGGCCCTGTCGTTGACAAGTTGATGCGTTTCCGTCCAATCGGTTGGTACGGTGTCCTCGGTTTTGCTCTTTACCGTGACGCTGCACTTTACCGCATTGAGACTACCTCAAGCATCGCATCCTAATTTTAGGATAACCCTTGGTGTGTTACCCCTGTCTGTATGGGCAGGGGTAGCACTACCTCCCTACAAATTTTAAGGAGCCAGCAGATGACGCAATACTATTTCATTCCCCCAACTGTGGATGAAGGCCCTGCTGGTGACAACCGCCTGTTTTGGCGTTACAAAATTACTCGTGCAGATACGGTTATCAAAAATGCGGATGGCTCGTATTCGCATTACCGTGCGCCTGGTGTTGAGCAGCTTGCTCCCGGCACGGTCTTTTATCAAGGCGGACACATTTATCCGATTGATGAAGGCGAAAGACAAAATCTTATTGCATACGGTTACGGTTCACAGATTGTTACGGAGGATCAACTTTAATGAAACCAGGTAGATACAACTTTAGTTTCGTTCAAGGCGATACGTGGACTACTGCACCACAGTGGAAGATCAACAACATCTATGTGATTGTTACTGGCTACACTGCCAAGATGACTGTACGTAAATCTATTGGTTCTTCTAATACTGTGTTTGAATTTTCTACCGCTAATGGCCGTATTACTACAGGATCCTATGACGGTAAGTTTACTTTGTTTGCTTCTGCCGCAGATACTGCTTCTGTCCCTGCCGGTAACTACGTTTACGATTTTGACATTGTTTCACCATCAGGTATCTCTACCACTCTATTGTCTGGTGGTTTTCAAGTTATTGGTCAGGTAAGCCTGTGACTTCTTACAGCATCCAAACTACTTCTGTTGTTGAAATTCCTACGACAGTTAACATTATGGACTCTACTTCCGCATCGGTTGATGTGGTTGAAGTTGGTCTGATTGGCCCGCAAGGTTCTGTCGGCATTACTGGTGCTACTGGTGACATTGGTGTCGTATTTCAGGGTAGTGCTCCAGATAACCATTTGCAGTTGTGGGCTGACACTTCAACAAGCACTGCGCAGATTGCGGTCTTCGATGGTGGAACTCCTGCGGCACAAATCAACTCTGTGCGGATGCGTCGTGGAACTGCAACCGCTTGGACTAATGCCAACCCAATTCTTGACAATGGCGAGTTTGGTTATGACTCAACAAATAACAAGTTCAAGATTGGTGATGGGGCTGCACGTTGGGCTGCGCTTTCGTACGTCACCGCTGTTGCTGACTTGAATAATCCAACTTTGACTGGCACTATCACGATGACTGGTGCAACGGTTGTTGGCGGAACTATTTCTGGGGGGACAGCATGACCGCTTTGAAGTATTGGGACACCACCACAAACCAGTGGCTATCGCTCACATTGACTCAACAGAACAACGTGAAGATTTCTACATCTGCACCGACTGACACTTCTCAGCTGTGGGTTGATCCTAATGATGTCACTTATCAGAATCTTGTTGATGGGGGTTCGGCATGAGTGCAATCAAGTATTACGACACAACTTCGGGAACGTGGAAGTATTTGTCACAAGGCCCTAAGGGTGATGCTGGCCCGACAGGTACTAAAGGTGACACGGGTGCAACGGGTGCAACGGGTGCAGGTGTCCCGACTGGTGGAAGCACAGGTCAGGCTCTAGTCAAGAACTCTGGTACGGACTACGACACCACTTGGACAACGATTGCGACAGGAACTTCGTCAAAGTCTAAGTTTGATGCTTTCCTTGTGAACACCAAAGGCCCGGTCGATTACTATCCTGCGGCGGACACTGCGCTGATTTCTAGCACGAGCAGTTCAGCGATTAGTGGGGCAACGCGTTACACCTACAATTCGGGCAAGTTTTACTTCCGGGGTTTGAACTCTTCTGTGATCACAAACAGTAGCGGAACAAACTACTACCGAAACAATGCAGATTTTCCAAGCAGCAACAGTGTCAATCCTTTCTGGGTTGAGTTTGATTACTATGGCAGCAACTTTGATGTGCGCTACAACTCGCGAGGAAGTAGCAACGCTCAGCTGTGGGTGTGGGTTGATGGTGTTCCTGCGACTGCAGCAGCAGTCAAACCGACCAGCACAAATGATGTGGACAGTTACTACAACGTGACTTTGCCTTCGACTGCCCAGCGTCGTATCCGTGTCATGTTAGCTAGGGCTGACTTTGGTGGAATCGGAACTGCAAGCGTGACTGACACCATTTTCCCTGTTGAGCAAAAGTTGCTGAAGGTGGCATTGTTTGACGGTTCATGGTTTGCTGGCGGTGCTGGCGGTGCAACGAATGTGTCAGATTATTTGTCTGTGCAACTCGGTGAGATGTTGAATGTTGACTACTATGTGACTTCAGTTTCAGGCACAGGTTATGTGCGTGGAACTAACACCGATCCGATTCTTGGCGTTGTTACTGACGCATCGGCTGGTGGCCCGAACTGGTGCGACCCTACTCGCCTGTCTGTGCTCACAGCGATTAGTCCTGACCTGGTTGTTTTTATTGGTTCGACGAACGATGATGGCTTCACTGCATCGGACAAGAAACTTGGTGAACACGTCACCTATGTTTACAACTACATTTTAAACAATGTGCCAAATGCAAAGATTGTTACGTTCACGCGACAGTCAAACACTGAAACATCGGCGAGCATGGCCTTGAACGCTTCAACTGTTTACACGGCTGCATCTGCTTCATCGAATGTTATTGGTGTAGTGAACATTTACAGCGAAGGTTGGATTACTGGAACAAGCAACAGCAGTAATCCGAACAACACTGGCAATGGTCAGATTTACATTTATTCTGACGTTCATCCGAACGCTGCAGGGAATCGTTACTATGCAAGCAGATTGTTCAACAGAATCTCAGACATCGTCAAGACATACACAAGGAGTTAGTTGTGGCAAGGATTACACAGATTCAGGTGCGCCGGGACTTGGCAGCAAACTGGACTACTGCTCAAACCAATGCAGGGGCAACACCTATTCTTGCCGCTGGTGAGATTGGGTTTGAAAGCGATACAGG
>Ga0114958_10002614_pt1 | contig 13386 bp, 1 predicted proteins | sample C_130208_EF_Meta_FD_89577 | JGI IMG/M metagenome (GOLD analysis project Ga0114958, IMG submission 89577) | Freshwater microbial communities from Lake Croche, Canada to study carbon cycling - C_130208_EF_MetaG | ecosystem: Environmental > Aquatic > Freshwater > Lake | place: Lake Croche, Canada... | reverse complement strand
TGCTAATGTTAACGTAGTTCCTGCTCCTTTACATACCGTTTCATCTGCAGCAGTTAAAGTTCCTGATACTGCAGTGGTTCCAATTATATATTGAACTGCATTAGAATAGGCTACAGAACAAGCGCCACTTGTAATTTTAGCTCTAAAATAAGTGTCTGCAGTAATATTAGAAGCAATATACGTTGCTGCTATTCCTGTAGCAGATCCAGAAGCATAATTAACTCCTACTGTTCCAACAATGCTTGGCACGTTTACGAAATCAGTTCCATTAGCAGAAGACTGCCATTGAATAGTTCCTGTATAACCAGCAACTGATAAAGTTCCGTTTGAACCTGTACATATTGTTCCACCACCTTTTACTGTTCCAGGAACAGACAATGGATTTACTGTAATGGTTTTCACAGCACTTCTAGCTAATGTACAATTTCCGCTGGTTACAACATTTCTAACATAAAATTTAGATAACGGTGCGTAAGTAACGTTATTCATGTCGAATACAAGTCCGTTTTCTCCACTTACAGCTACAAATCCTGTAGTAGCTGAAGTTGTTGAAACTTCCCATTGAATCGAAGTACCTGTATAAGCTGCAGAAGAAAATGTTATATCTCCTCCAGTACAAACTGATGCCATAGTTGTAATTACTCCCGCTTTAGCAGAAGGAGAAACTGTGATTTTTACAGGATCTGTAAAATCTTTACAAGCACCGTTAGTAACTTGAGCTCTATACCATGTGTTTCCTGTTAAAGCACTTGCTGTTAAAGTATTTGTTGTACTTCCTGCTGCTGCCCAAACCGGAGCGGCATTGGTACTATTTACTAAGTTAGTAGATTTTTGCCATAAAATAGTAGCTCCTTCAGTATAATCACTTAAAATAAGTAAAGTACTATTTGTAATCGCTGCTGTTAAAGCATTTCCAGTAGCATCTATTCCTATTGCTAATGGCGCACAAACAGTAATATCTCCACCACTAATACTACCTGTAGTAACTGGTGCGCTTACGGTTATTTTAATTGCAGTTCCATTTACAGCGTTACAAACACCATTGGAAGCAACTACTCTAAACCAAGTAGATTCTGTTAAAGCGCCTGTGTTAAAAGGTATTGCTAAATTGCTTGCCGAAAGGGCAGATTGCACAATTAATTCACCAACATTAGAATAGGTATTTCCATCTGTTGAAGACTGCCATTGGATGTTTCCAATACTTCCTGCTGCTAAAGATAGATTAACATTACCCCCTTGACAAGTTGTTAAAGCTGGTGACAAAGTTCCTACAATTGAAATAACTGCTGCTTTTGAAAGCACTGTTTGTTCTTGTAGAGTAACTGTTGCAGAAGTAACTGTACCACAAATATTTGATACTACTACTTTGTATTTTGTTCCAGTTGCGGGCACAGTTGTTGTAGTTCTTGTGATTTTTAGCTCTGCTTCATCTATTCCTGCATAATTAGTATTATTCACTAAAACAGTCCATGATGATCCTGTAGCCGTTTGAGTGTACCATTTATAGGTAGAACCATTCGCTGCTACAACTTTAGTTGAAGCAATAGCACCTGCTAATTTACAAATTGTAGGATTTGTTGGCTCCGAAATTAATGAGCTTGGCGTAATAGTCAAGTTCAATTTTTCTGTAACACAATTTGTAGTTGTACCTATATACAATCCTGAAGTTGTATAAGTAGTTGCATTCCAAGTATAACTATCACATGCAGCAATTGTAGTGGTGTGATTAGAACTTGGCGTAATCGTCAAATTCAATGTTGTTGTATGGAAACATCCTGCTACATTAGTCGAAGTATTTGTATAAATACCTGATTTAGTATAGGTTTTACCATTCCAAACATAACTATCACAATTACTTACTATTTCATTTGAAGTGGTAGCACATTGTGATGCTGTAAAAGTATCTGGGTTGTAAAGTTTTAATAACTGACCACCTTCTACAGCTTCTGTATCTGATAAAAGATAATGAGCTTGATCTACTAATAAGAAGTTACCAGCTCCTAAGATATCTGACATATCTATAATTCCTGATGTTTCTTCGTCATTATTGAACGGAAGTGTCGCTGTTTGAGTAACACCGTTTACAATATCTCCAAATTTAGCAGGATCGTGTTTGGCTAACATTTTAATTTGGTCTGTTGCAATAGTATATTGCCAAACTTTACCATTATGTGCCGCTCCACCTACATCTTCTAATAAAAGGATATGTCCATACTTATCAAAACTCATGTTGTCCATCATTACTTGACCTTCTGTACCGTCTAATAACATATCGATAGTACCTCCTAAGTCAGGATTCGTAATATCTGCGAAGTTCAATCTCCACAAACGACTACGTCCTATTTGAGTTCCAACTCCGTCAGCTACTTGATCTAAACGATCTGTAGTTACAAAATAATATTTGCTAGCATCCGATGGATCCCATGCTCCATCTTCTGGTCTTGAGAAAGTAGTTGAACTAGTAGCGCTTAAAGTAAAAGCAGTACCGCTTGTAATGTTTGTAACTCTTGTAGTAGTATTTGCTGTTGGAATTTCAAGAGCATTACCCGTTACATTTACAAATTTTAATGTACCATTAGTAAGACCTGCTTTGTCAACAGCTGTTCCACTGTTGGTTTTGGCACCTTGGTACACACAAACTGAATTGGACATAATACCAGTTCCTCCATCATTATTTCCAATAACAATAGTTTTATCTTGTAAGAAAGGGTTAGCTAAAGTATTTTCCCAAGCCCCAACACCTGTTAAACCAGAACCATTTGTAGAAATATTAAATTTACCTAAAATGTAGGCTTTACCTGTATCAGCTCCTGAAGCTACCGTAGCCAACTGATATCCTGTTGCTCCACCTTCTTCTCCATGCATGAAAATTCTATCTTGAGTACCTAAACCTGAAGCAGGATTGTAGTAAGCACTTACTGGAGATAAATCAGCTGAGCAAAAACGATTAAATGTAAATGTTGATGTAGTAGTATTTAAGATTTGTGTAGTTGAATTCCATCCGTAAACAGAAGTCATTAAATCACTTCCGCTAACGATGCTTAAATCCGATTTGTTGATAATCCATTTTGATACAAAAGATCCTTTTGCTCCATGAGCTCTAACAGATCCAACAGTATTCCCTAACTCTTGGTTCATCAATAAAGTAAAGGTACCATTGTTATTGTCAAAAGCACCTAAACCATCAGGAATACCTACCATTTTGTATCCACCAACTGATTCTGGAACCGTTAACATTGAAGTAGTAGTTACTCCTGTTGCAACAGGCAATACATAAGGTCCTACTGCTGTACTTGGTGCAGTGAAAAGTGTTTGTGTAATTGTTAAATCTAATAATTCAGTTACACAATTAGTTGTAGTTCCTGTTTTAATTCCACTTGTAGTGTATGTTTGTCCTGTAACTGACCAAGTATAAGAATTGTTTGCAGCAATTGTAGTAACATTATCCGCTAAAGGATTTTCAGTTATCGTTACAGCTGTTGTTGCTGTACAACCTTTAGCATCTGTTACTGTGTAGTTATAAGTACCACCACTAACTGTTAAAGGACTTCCTGATACTACATAAGGTAATGTACCTCCAGTTGCACTTATTGAAACTGTAGTAGTTGTACCAGCACATACTGTTGAAACAGTAGCTGTTGCTGTAGCTATAATTGTAGAACAAGGCGATGTAACAATAGTACCTGGCGAACCAATTTCAGTAGCACTGTTTGCTGCAATAAAAGCACCTTTAATACCTATAGCACTTAATTGAGTTATAGCAGTTGCTATACTATTTAATCCAGCTGAATTGTCGAAAGTTGCAAAAGTACTAGTTGGCGAAGCTCCAAACAATACTGAAGTTTGTGGCGTGCTGCTAGTAGCATTATATAAATTTACTTGATCACCACCGCTACTTAAACCGATACCGCTTCCTGTATAATTTCCAATTCTCAAACCTGATGATGGATTAGTTCCAAACCAATTGTTTAGAAAATCCGCAGTCTTAGTAGTTAAATCACTAGTTTCCATAAAAATAACAGATTCTCCTGGATTGATACTAGTTATTCCGCTTAGCGCTACAGCTGCAACAGGAGATTGTGAATTGTCATCCACTTTCCAACCCGTTATATCAACTGCAACCGCTTTTGAATTAGTTACTTCAAACCAATCAGCTCCTACTGGACTGTTTCCACTTGACCATGGTGCTACTTCTGAAATAAATAATTTACCAACTGTTCCTGGAGATCCAATTTGATTCGTATCATTTACCGCTGCAAAAGCATCATTAACGCCTACTAAACTTAATGTACTAATTGCAGCATTATTTAGATTAACAGCATTATTAAAAGTATAATTTGTAGTAGCTACTCCAAAAGTAATAGCAGCTTTAACAACTCCACTTGAATCGAATAAGTTTACAGCATCACCTGACGAACTTAATCCTATTCCACTACCAGTATAAGATCCTACTTGTAAATTTGCTGGTACGTTAGTTCCAAACCAAGTCGATTTAAAATTAGCTATAATTGTTGCTGCATTTGTAGCACTTGTTTCCAAGAAAATTACAGATTCCCCTGCAGCAATGCTTGTAATTCCTGTCAAGGCCAAAGCAGCTGAAAAAGTATTTGAACTATCATCCACTTTCCATCCTGTAATATCCAGAGCAGCATTACCATTATTAGTTACTTCAAACCAATCAGCACCTACATTGGTAGTACTACTTGACCAAGAAGCTACTTCTGTAACATTTACAGCTACAACTGGAGTAGTTTCAACTAAGACATCCGTTACTGCTAGAACAAAATCTACCGAAGCATCTGGAGAAGTTCCTATTGTAGAATCATCTACATTTACGGTAACATTATAAGATGTTTTTGTTTCATAATCTAGTACAGTTCCTGCTTTAAGATATAAACTTGAACCTGTAATTTGGAAATAATTTGCATCAGCTCCAGATAAAGATAAATTATTAGTACCTAAACCATCATCCGTTACCACAATATCCGAAACTTTTACCGCTGCCGTAGTATTCGAATTTTCTAGTATACTATTTGTTGTATTAGATAAGGCAACCGTTTTTGGTGCTTGATTTGGTGTTGTTGATGGCGCATACACCCATAATTGCGGGTGATCAACATCACCACCACCATTTTCACTTGTTATATAAAGTATGCCATCACGATCCATAGTCAATCCTTCGTGTTGTTGAGAAGCAACATCTAAAGGATTTCCTGCATCTGAAACTATTGTCAATGTATTTGAAACAGTACCGTTTCGGTCAACATTTACCACTTTTGCGGCCTCTTGACTCAATACTAGCAAATTATTATATAAAGATTGTCCACTAAGAGCAGGTATATTAGACAATGCAAAAACATCAGCTACATCTGAAACTCCTAGTAAAGCGGGATCAAAAAGATTAACTGAGTTTTCTGTAGTAGGAGAACCATTTGTTGCCGTTCCTGCAGTAAAGTCAACTCCTGTTTGGAAAATTCCAATAGGTGTTATCTCTTTTAAAACAACATAGCCATTGGTTAATGGATCATAAGAAACTCCTTCTGTTCCTATATTATTAACAAATGTGCCTAATTTTACAGTTTTAGTACTGTTTCTAGTAAGAGTAGTCCCAGCAGTATAAGTAAACTTAACTAATTGTCTGTCTCTCTCTTCAGTCATTACAAATTGACCGTTACCAATATAAGTTAACCCTTCTGTATCATAGAATTCAGTTCCTTGAGGACTGCTTCCTTGGGCTAATGTCATGGAATCTATCAATTGCCCTGTTTTTGAAATTTGAACAATAGAAGTACTTCCGTCTCCAACTACAAAAAGTGTATTGGTATCCCAGTTGTAAGTTACCGCTGAAACTTCTTGAGCTAATAAACTATTCACTGGGTGTGACGAACGTGTTGGCTCTGGTAAATCATAGCGACCAACTCTAACATAAGTAGAAAGATCTATGTTTAAATTAGGAGCAACATCATTATCTGTAATTGTAATGTTTTGTGATGTTGTTGTTCCAAGCGTGATTCCAGCTGATGGATTACTTATTGTCAAAGTAGCAACCTCGGAACCTTCAACCAAAGTATCATCAACAACAATAAAAGTAACAGAACCTGTTGTTTGACCATTTGCTATTGTTATCACTGAATTACTTAAAGAATAATCTCCAGAAGTAATATTAGTTCCAGTTACACCTAGATTTAAAGTTTGATCTCCATTGACAGCAACATCAGCCGTAGCTGTAACTGTAATTATAGTTGTTCCAACTTCAGTACCTGAGTTAGAACTCACCGAAAGTGTAACAGTAGGCTTTGCAGTAGTAAAAGTGGTAGATTGTAAAGTTGTGATGGCATTATCACTTAAATCCTCTATAGTGTTTGCTAACAAAGCAACATAATAGGTTTGACTTGCAGACAAAGCTGTAGTCGGTACAATTGTTATTTTGTTTGACGCAAAAGTAGCATCAAATGGCACCAAAGTTCCTGAAGCATTATTTAATCTTACTTCAACAACGGAATCTATATTTGTATTTGTAATCGCATCATTGTTAAGTAATCGAATACTTTCATTGAATGATATTGTTGGATTTACAGTTGACGCTACATTTATAGCTGAATTTAAAGGAAGAAAAGTAACTGTTGGAGCAGTCGAATCAGAACTAACTAGTAGCGTTCCTTCAGTAGTGAAATTATCAAATCGATTGTTACCAGCAGTTCCACCTGCTCCTTTAATAAATTCAACTTTTAATTTGAAATTAGGATTATTATCCGCAGCACTTATACTCGAAAAATCAAGTGTAGCTAATCCCGGATCTCCATTATTTGGAGTAACATTTGCAAAAAAAGTATAGTTCAATCCATCTGTAGAATAAGACCAAACTTGTGTTCCAGCACCAGTATTAGATCGGCGAGTAGCAAATTTAACTATTGCATTTTCATAGCCCGTAGTTGGCAATGCAAATACTAAAGCACTACCAATAGCATCATTAAACCTCAAATGGGTTCCAAACGCATCTGTATTCCGAGCATTCAAATTCAAGACATTAAAATTTTGAGCTGTACCGCCCACAAAATCAATGGCACTAATTCCTGAAATAGTGGCTGATAATGATGCTCCAGCAATACTAGTTTGTGAAGGCGTAGTTATTGCGCTCACGGATGCATTATTGTTGAAATTCCAATAATGCAATAAAGTCTGTCCCTGTGAAAAGGAATAAAACAACAACATTAATATTAACATTGTTTGTTTAAAATACTTTTTTCTCATATTTATATTTTTTTGTGAAATACAAATTTAGAACGATGATTTTAATCCAAAATGAACTAAATAATATTTATATGTAAATGTATTTGGTTAATAATGTTACCGTTTAGTTAACTATTAAAAAAATAGAAGCTATTTATTAATTGATTAAAGAGAAACATTCGATTGTCTTTAACAAAGTCAATAATGACCATTGACAACTTATAATAAAAACTGTTTTTTTTACTAAGATAAAAAAAGGCGCAAGAACTGAATCTTGCGCCTTTTTGACTTTTGGCTTTTGCCTCTTTGCTTCTTGCCTATTTTATTTCTTAATTACTCGAAGGGTTTTCAATTCTGTTCCTTGGGTTACAACTACATTGTAAACTCCAGCAGGATAATTATCTCCTATTTGAAGTCCTGAAACTTCTGTTGGACTACCCTCCATTTTGTTAATTAATCTTCCAATTTCATCAAAAACAGTTACTTGCACATTTACTGAACTCGATGTGGTCAATGCTAAATTGAAATTGTTAGAAGTTGGATTTGGATACGCAAGTACCTCAAACGCAACTTTTGTGACAACCTTAGTTTCAGCAACTTTTACAAGCGAACAATCTTTGTAATACACTGTAAACGCAGTACCATATAAAGATACTCCACAACTATTGGTAAACTTCGCTCTAAAGTAATTAACACCAAGCGCCGGGTTTGTTATCATATAACTCGTTACTGTTGCATTCGGTATATCAGTAAATCCTAAAGTAGTGGAAGTTGTCGATGTTTGCCATTGGATAGCTCCATTAGAACCCGTTCCTATGTTTAGCGTTTTGGCAACACTAGTACAAATAGCCAAAGCCGATGTAGTTCCTGATGGACTTGTTACGTTGGCTGTAACTGTTTTAGCCAATGGGGCGTTATATAATAGAACCGCCACTAGATTGCTTGTACTTGTTGAACAAGATCCAATAGTAACGTCCGTTTTATAAGCTGTTGCAACCGTTAAATTTCCTGTTGCTAATGTTCCTGAAGTTGAAGTGGTAACTGCCGTCCAATTTGGAGTAGCTGCTGTCCAGTTGGTCGATTTCCACCATTTGATAGCGCCTATTGCATTTGCCAAAGTCAAGGTCGTTCCTGTTCCAGAACATACTGTTGTAATTGCAGCCGTTATTGTTCCAGAAACTGCAGCAGTTCCAACTGTATATTTAACCACATTCGAATAGGTTACAGAACAGGCTCCACTGGTGATTTTAGCTCTGAAATAAGTATCGGCCGTAATAGCGGTTACAAGATAAGTTGCAGCAGTTCCTGTAATAGAGCCCGAAACATAATTGGTTCCTATTGTTGCTAAGCCTTTTGATACATTGTCATAATTTATTCCATCTGCAGAAGACTCCCATTGGATGGCTCCAGTATAACCCGCAACTTTTAAGGCTCCGTTAGATCCAAAACAAATTGTTCCTCCACCTGTGGCTGTTCCACCAACTGATAATGGATTGACAATAATAGTTTTTACGGCGCTGTATGCCGAGGTACAAGCTCCACTGGTTATTTTGGCTCGTATATAAAATTTGGTTCCTGGTGTATTGCTTACATCTATTTTGGTATAAATGAGCTCATTTGCTCCTGCAATGACAGACCAAGTTTGCGCAGTGGTGTTGGTTGCAGAAAGGGGCGCATCTGTCGTATATTCCCATTGAATCGCATCACCTACAATTGCAGCTGAGGTAAAAGCAATGGTGCCTCCAGTACAAACTGATGCCACACTTGTAATAACTCCCGCTATAGCAGAAGGAGAAACTGTTATTTTTACAGGAACTGTAAAATCTTTACAAGCACCATTTGTAACTTGAGCTCTGTACCATGTGTTTACTGTTAAAGCACTTGCTGTTAAAGTATTTGTTGTACTTCCAGCTGATGCCCATACCGGAGTTGCATTAGTACTACTTACATAGTTAGTAGATTTTTGCCATAAAATAGTAGCACCTAAAGTATAGTCACTTAAAGTAAGTGTAATACTATTGGTAATAGCCGTTGTCAAGGCATTTCCATTCGAATCTAATCCTATTGCTAATGGTTTACAAACCGTAACATCGCCTCCGCTTATCATGCCTGGATTAGCTGGTGAACTCACTGTGATTTTTAAAGCAACTCCATTGACAGAATTACAAACCCCATTAGAAGCCACTATTCTAAACCAAGTATCCTGTGTTAAAGCTTCTGTAGTAAAAGGAATAGCCAAATTGGATGCAGATAAAGCCATTTGATCTATTGATAGTCCAATATTATCAAAACTAATTCCATCTGTCGAAGACTGCCATTGGATGTTTCCAATACTGCCTGCAGCTAGAGTCAAATTCAAACTGTTTCCTTGACAAATAGTTGAAACCGGCGACAATGCTGCATTCGTGGAAGATTTAGCGCTAATAGCTGCCACTTTTGAAAACACCGTAAAATCGGTAATGGTAACAATAGCGGAGGTTACGATTCCACAAGAGTTGGTCACCACCAATTTATATTTGGTTCCCGTTGCAGGAAGTGTGGTCGTGGTTTTTGTAATATTCAACGTTGAAGTTGTTGCTCCAGAATAATTGGCTGTATTGGTTAGCGCTGTCCATGTCGTTGCCGTTGCCGCCTGACTATACCATTGGTACGTTGCAGTGGCTGCTGATGTAACAACTGTAAACGAAGCTGTTCCTCCAATTAATTTACATATAGTTGCACTTATTGGTTCGGTCTTGATCGTATTGCTGTTAATGGTCAGATCTAATTTATCAGTTATACAGTTAGTTGTTGTTCCCGTATAAAGACCAGATTCCGTATATGTTTGTCCGTTCCAAGTATAGTTATCACAAGTGGAAATTGTAGTTGTATTTTCGGTTGAAGGGAGTACTGTTATAGAGCCAGTTTCTGAAACCGTACCACAACCGCCTGTTAAAGTTATAGTATAATTAAAGTTTCCTGATGCTGATGGTACCCCACTAATCGTGACTAAATTTGAAGTCCAGATTCCTGTTACCCCTGCGGGTAAACCACTAAAATTGGCGCCTGTAGCACCCGTTGTGGAATAAGTAATAGCAGTAATAGCATTTGAAGTACATCCTGTTTGGATATTGGTTCCTGCTAATGATGAAAGTGTAATTGAAGGCTTCCCTGATGTATATACAACGGAACGAATCCTTAAATCAGTAGTTGCAACCCAAGCCGCACCATTATAATAAAAAGATCGACCTACAGTTGCTGGGTCTTGTCCTAAATAAAATGTGCTACTTGCTCCAGGAACTAATACAATAAAATAATCGGTACCACTGGCAACCTCAATATTAAGTGAACTTAAATCATAATAGTTCCAAGACCCTTTTGAAATTGATTCCGTATCGATATTTAAACTATTTAGCAAAATTCCAGGTATACCCCCATTATTTGTTCTTACTTCAATGGTAAATGATGTTAAAGTAACTGTACTACCTGCTTTAAAATAAACACCACCCAACCGACCCGATATAGCAGGAGTGAATCGAGTAGTTGTTTTAAAATCCCCTACGTTTTTTTGAGTATTATTAGTACGAGTATATGCAGCGTCATAGCTATAAGTAACCCTATCAAGAGAATTGCAATAGAGTTGAGATGAAGCTGCTTTAAAAACATCAATTTTGCCACTTCCCCATATATTGTTATCGGAAGAAGTTGTAAACACATCCTTTGTAGCTGCTGCCGTAAGCGCAGTTTTAATTTGTGAAAAAGTGGATGTTTTATTTATTTGCAATAAAAGCGCTACGCACCCTGTGACCTCAGGAGTTGCCATACTTGTTCCTTGATTGGTTCTATACAATCCATTAACAACCATATTAGAATTAGTATTTAATAATACAGAATCGGATGACAAACAAGAAATCACTCCTTGTCCATTAGCTGTAATGTCTGGTTTTCGAACATTATCTCTTCTAGGCCCTATTGAACTAAAAGTTGAAATATTATCTTGTTGACTAGGTGGTCCGTACGAATTAAAAGCACCAGAAGAGGATTGCCAATCTAATTTAGCCATATAAGCCCCTACGGTAATAGCATAAGTAGCACAACCAGGAGATTCTACTAAATAATTATTATCCCCAGAAGTTATTTTAGTATTTGCAAAATTACTCCCTTTGTAATTCAACCAACCATCTAATGTAAGCGTATTGCTTGTAGTATTTGTTAACATTAAAACCCAGGTACCCGTCACGTTTGTCGTAGTATTTGCCCTAACAACATAAGCATTAATCATTCTGTCTCCACTGTCTGGATCTATTATATTTGAAAAATAAACCGTTGCAAGTCCTCCTAAAATAGGATAACCGTCACTGGAACCAGAATTAACTGAAACGTTAGTGCCATCTGGTGCTGTCAGAGTAGCATTTATTTCGCTACTATCATTTGCAAACAAAGTATATTGAAAAACACTAGTTGAAGTACTTGCTGAAGCAATAGGTACTACTATGGAAACCGTTGCGTTTCCACCAGATACGAGCGAATTTTGTTTATGTATCGCCGATCCATTATCATTTCCTGCGGCAATAACAACAATTCTTCCTGCTGCAGAATTTGTAAAAGCATCAACTGCAATTTCTTCAGCATCTGTTCCATCATGAGCAGTATATTGCCCCCCTAAACTCATATTAACAACTATGGGTTTACCAAGAGTTGTTGCCAAATTTTGAAGATAGCTAAGGGCATTAATAATATTAGTACTTTTAAAAGTTCCATCTCCTCCTTTTACCACTACAATGTCTGCATTTGGAGCTAAGCCAGTATATTTAAAAGTAGTTAATGCCGATCCATTACCAGCAGCAGTTCCTGCTACATGAGTTCCATGTCCGTGAATGTCTTTCTCACGAACAAAATCTGCTGGTGTTCCATCAATCTCATTATTTATTTGTGTTTGAGTATACTCGACTCCATAATTAAATCCTAAAGGAGAAACCTCTCCCAAAATTGGAGTTAATGTTTGATCCCAAATTCTTAAAATTCTACTTTTTGACTGATCATCAACAGTTCTAAAATCAGGATGATCCCAGTCTATACCAGTATCAATAATGGCTACAATAACTCCATCACCTTTATATACTGTATTATTAACTTTTCCTGCATGCAAAAGGGATGCACCACTACTTGCTACACTAATATCATTATTTGGAATACTAATTTGGGGGGCATCTATAAAAGTAACCCCTTTTAAATCTGCAATTATAGGTATTTGTTCTAAAGTAACCCAAGCTGTTATGAATGTTGGATAGATACTTTGAACAACTATTCCACTTTCTTTCAACACTTCGGGAAATTTGGTGTAAATTATACAAATATATCCATCTTCATATTCCCCTGTTTTCGGGTTTAATCCTTTAACGGCATCAATTTTATATAATTCTGGTTGTGGACTAATTTTAGCACCCTTTTTAATTGGATGCTCTATTAAATAAAGAAATGAAGCTGATAATTTATCTCTCGTTTGCGCAAATGACAATGTACTAACGAGAATTAGCCCTAAAATTAAGATTCTATTAAAAAAAAAATAGGAATTATTTAAACATATATTGCATAAAACGGATAATTTTTGTTGTCTTTTCATAAGTTTTAAATATATAGAAATAATACTTGTTTGAAATTAGATAGCTTGGATTAACTAGCAAAAAAAAAAATCAGCTCCTTTAGTAGCTACTAATTTACAAACTAAAATTTAATTTAATTTTACAAAAATAGCTTTTTTTATAATAATTTTCCTTATTTTTATCAAAAGAGTTTTATTCATAAAATACTTGTGAAATAGATTTTTTTAAAGTTAAATTGAGCTGATTTATTTAAGATAAATGATTCTGAAAATTAATTCAAGCAAACTAATTTTTGATTTGAAACACTCGTTGTCACTAATTCCATTGATTTCCTTAATGAAATCATTCTCTAAAGGCATAATTTACTTTTTCTAATATGGTTAGTTATATCAATAATTGGTTTATAATAGTCTAATTATTTTTAATCTAATCGTGCACAGTCAAGACATAACGATGAATGATATTCTTTAGAATTAGTTCCTTAAAAAATGAACTCGCTGAAATATTCAACGGCATTATTCCAAAAGATTTGGCATAACAATTACCAGTGATATTGGTAAATCCAAAAAAAGGG
>Ga0114958_10002612_pt1 | contig 13390 bp, 13 predicted proteins | sample C_130208_EF_Meta_FD_89577 | JGI IMG/M metagenome (GOLD analysis project Ga0114958, IMG submission 89577) | Freshwater microbial communities from Lake Croche, Canada to study carbon cycling - C_130208_EF_MetaG | ecosystem: Environmental > Aquatic > Freshwater > Lake | place: Lake Croche, Canada... | reverse complement strand
TGTCACCGAACAAGCCAAAAGTTCGGCGGTTGGCAAGGGGCTCGTGCAAGTTTCCTAGTAACTAAACGAATTCAAAGTGTTGATTTCTTTTGTTGTAGCACGGCGGAGTTCACGTCTTTCAGACAAATCAAAATACCTACCGCGATGAAGTGTGGCGGTGTTGTCCCACATCACCAGATCGCCCACTTGCCATTGATGGGTGTAGACAAATTGCCTTTGCGTGGCGTGTTCAATCAGGTCCATTAGCAACATGCGACTTTCTGCCAGAACCATGCCCTCAACTTCACAAGCGTGCGAGCCCACAAATAAAATTTTGCGGCCCGTATTGGGATCGGTTTGAATCAAAGGCCAGGAAACGGGCGGGAAGGTTGCAATCTGCTCTGGTGTGTAGTGTGTGTCGCCCAACATGAACCTGGAGTGCAACGCAGAATGAATGGCAACCTTGTCGCTGATCATGGCCCTTCGCCATTCAGGCAGATGATCGTAAGCAAGGCGTAGATCTGCAAATTCCGTCTCGCCACCGAATGCAGGTACCACTGTGGCGGACAGCATGGAGTATTTTGCGCGTGGTTTTTGAAACGAGCTGTCGCTGTGCCACAGCTGATTGGCCAAATTGCTCACAACTTTAGTGTGATCGCGGGCTGCTACTTGTTCGTCCGGCGTGACATTCGAAATGTCAGCCAATTCATTGTGTTTGAGCCGATGGGGTCCACTTTTGATTTTGCGGAAACCCAGTTCGAGTGGCCCCATGGCTTTTGCAAATTCAATTTGCTCGTCCTGGCCGATGTGTTGGTCTGGAAAAACTAACACGGCATGCTGGTCCATTGCATGTCGTATTTTTTCTGCAAGGTCGGGTGTGATCTGGCTCAAATTGACGCCAGTCACGCGCCCTGCAAACGGAGAAAGTTGGGCTATGTTCATGATGCTTTCACTTGCTTCACTGCAAGGCCTGTCTCAGTCGAGTTTGATGTTGGCACTTTTGACAAGCTTGGTCCAGCGTTCGATGTCCTCTTTGATAGTGGCATCGAACTGGTCGGGTGTGATGGGGTTGGGTTCGAGACCTAAGGCCGCCATTTTTTCAACCACTTCGGATTTCTTCATAACGCCCATCACATCGTTGTAAATTTTCTGCACGATCGCGCGAGGCGTGCCACTGGACACCACCATGCCAAACATACTTTGAACATTGAAGCCTGGGTAGAGTTCTGCAACCGTCGGAATGTCAGGTGCCAAGGGAGATCGACGTGGGCCAGTGACGGCAATGGGTTTGAGCTTGCCTGACTTCACATAGGGCAGACTTGAGAACAATGGGTCGACCAAAAAGTCAATGCGGCCCGAAAATACTTCGGGGTAAGCTGGGCCGCTGCCTTTGAATGGCACATGAAGCAGCTCAACGCCTGCACGTTGCTTCAACAATTCCATGGCGAAATGCATGGAGCTGCCGCTGCCTGGGCTGGCATAGGCAAACTTGGCAGGGTTCTTTTTGACCAACTCCATGGCATCTTTTAGATTGTTGGCTGGATAGGCGGGGGTACTGGAGATCAAGACGTTAGAAACGCCCAAGATGGTGATGCCCGAAAGGTCTTTGACCGTATCAAATGGCAATTGACGCATGGCTGGGTTAATCACGTGGGGCGTGGCCACCAAGCAGAGTGTGTGACCATCAGGCGCGGCTTTGGCGGTGAAGTCTGTGCCGAGTGCGGTACCAGCGCCTGGTTTGTATTCCACAATGACGCTTTGCCCCCAGGCTGTCTGGAGGTGTTGTTGCAATGACCTTGCCAAAATATCGATGGCACCGCCGGGCGCATTCGGCACGATGATGGTGACAGGTTTGCTGGGAAAGTTGTTTTGAGCAAATGCTTGAGGAAGTGCGGCACTGGCGGTGAGGGCTGTTAAACCCAGACTAAACGTTCGACGAGAGACGTTTTGTTTTTTCATAGGAACTCCAATTCAATAGGGTTTCAAAATCAATCTAGCTTGGCGCCAGTGGCTTGAACCACTGGCGTCCATTTTTTAATTTCGTCCAAAATGTATGCGTTGTATTCTTCGGGTGTCGAAGTAATGGCCTCTTGGCCAATTGAACGAATTCTTTCTGCAACATCAGGTAGTTGCATCACGCTTGCAAAATCATTTCGAATTTGGCGAATCAAAGCAGGCGAAGTACCGCTGCGAATGACCAAGCCGAAAACACCAGAAAAGTCATAACCATTGACCAGTTTGCCAAAGGCTTGTGTGTTGGGAGTGAGTTCGGCAGGTTTACTACCCAAGGTGCCAATCAATTTAAGTTTGCCGGATTGAACATGTTGAAGTGTGCTGTGCAAGATGGGATCTATCATGAGTTTGATGTGCCCGCCCAGCAAATCATTGGTGGCTTGCGCACTGCCTTTATAGGCTACGTATTCCATGCTTGTGTTAGTCATGCTGTTAAGCAAGCTCATGCCCAGATACGATTGGGTTGTAGCTGCAGCAAAGGCCAGAGGAGGTTTGTGCTTGGCCAACTCAATCAGTTCTGTCGGGGTGTTGGCAGGCAAGGAGGGGTGTGCATAAATTCCCATATGAAACCGCGTCAACATCATCACACCGGTCAAGTCCTTTAAAGTGTCATAGGGCAGTTTGGCCCCTAACAAAGGGTTGGTGACATGTGAGCCTGTGACGATGCCGACAACGTGGCCATCGGGGGCAGATTTGGCAACGATGTCAGTGCCAATGGCTGTGTTGGCACCTGGTTTGTTTTCAACGACTACGGCCTGTTTCCACTTTTCACTGAGTTTTTCGGCCATCAACCGCGCCAGGGCATCGGTGGCACCGCCGGGTGGAAACGGAACAATCAAACGCACCGTTTTATTGGGAAAGTCTGCCGCAAATGCGCTTGAAACGCTAAGCCCAAAGAGCATTAAGAAAGTCGTTATACATTGATTAAATGTACGCATCTGAATTTCCTGTTATTTGGGTTTGCTTCGTTTAGTAATTTCGACAATGCCACGATCGGCATCGACCTTCACCCAATCGCCTGTTTCGATCAAGTCCAAAGGATCATGGTCAAAATCCGTGACGCAAGGTGCGCGGGTGACCACTGCTCCCAAGGCAACTTTGGTGGTCATTTCATTGAACAGCATGGCTGCAGGACTCACTCCAAACGTGCGTGTGAGATGAAAAGCATTGGACCAACCTGAAGAGCCTTTAGCCCCTGAGAACACCAATACTTTGCCAGCAAAGCTAACCCCTCGAAGTTCGTGCCTGGTTTCAACGATGGTGCCAGTGCGTGAATCTATGCCACCCCAGCCAGATATTTGTTGTCGTGTGACCAGTGCTTCACCTTCGCTGATGCCGGGCACCACACACCGTCCGCGGAGGGTGATTGTTTGAGGTTCATGACTCATTTCAAACCTCCCTGCCATTGACCTGTGCACGCGGCTTCAACGCAATCGGCTGTAGAACCGAACCATGCTTGCACGCCCAAGATGGCTGGTAAATAATGACTTTGTTTGGCAGAGTCCATGGCCACCACGCGAGTGCCCTTGGGCATGGCTCGGCTCATGGCCGAGCAGCTGTCAGACAAAATGTGGCCACCTGCTTCTTCAATGATGCGGGTGAAGCCATTTTGATCACATAAAGCTTTTGTGCTGCGCGGAGTAAAGATCCAGAGTTCGCAATCGGCATGCACTTTCCTACCTTCGATCAATTGGGTGAGTTCCCAAAGCTGCTCCATGCTGTAGTGAGGGCAGCCCAACATGACATAGTCCACCTTGCGGTCTTGGCCAGTGCTGTTGAGTCGTTCCAATATATCGGCTTTTTCTTTGGCATCAAACCTGAAGACTTCTTGGGGCTTGTGATGACCAAAAGCTTGTTCCAATGACATGGCTTCGGGTGTGATGCCTACGATGTGATACATCTCCACACCGCCTGAAGAAGACGCCGATGCGCCAAAGTGTTTCAAACGTGCCAAATTTGGCGTCTTGCCAATGCCACTGCCTGTAATGACGGGAACTTTTTCTTGGACCTTGTCGCCAATCCAATAGCCCAGCAAGCCCCAATCGGCTGTGGATTCTACGGGCGTTGCCACTTCGATCAAATGGGTGCCTAAACGGTTTTCATCCAAGTGATAGCCCCAGTAAGGGATGCGTTGGGTGAGCATCGCAGCCCCCACACTTTCGCGACCTTCCGTGTTGGTTCTGGCGCCCAGTACTGAATTGCAATAAATGACTGCAGAGGACTCCATCCATGCGCAATGTTCGCCCCGTGTTGGAATGTTGCCAACTTGGTAAGGCGTGCAGGTGTTGGTCGCTTGAATGCCCAAGCCTGTCGTGAAGGCTTCGCCTTTGCGATAAAAGTGCACGGTCTCTTCATCCACGCCCATGCGTGCCGCTTGTGCTGGGTCAAAGCCCAATTGCGTGTGCGTGGTGAAGGCTTTGATTTTGGGAATCCTGACAACTTCATCACTGTCCAAACTGAATTGAGAGAAGACCGCATCCATGCCACCATTTTGTTTTGCAAAATCGCGCATGAAAGGGGTGGTGGCACTGACCGACGCCACGATGTTGTTGGTCTCCACCAAGCGTTCTGCATTGAGGGCGTTGCCATAGCGCACTAACAAGTCCATTGCCTTTTGAATGGCAGGGCCTTGTTGGCCATCGAGCATGGCTTTTTCTTCATCGGTCAGTTGCATGGTGTTCCTTTAAACCGTTTCGGACTGGTCAACATGCGCTGTTTGCGGACGCAAGTAAACGCCTTGCGAAAGCAGTGTTTCTTGTAGGGTTCGAATGTTGACGGCACGGGGTTGAATGTTTTGTGCAGCTGCCAGCGCAGCCGCAACACCAGCGGCTTGCCCAGTTAACCAACATTGTGGAATCTCTCGCATGAAGCCATGTGAATTTCGATCACATGACAGATGGCGTCCACATGCCAGTAAACCGTCTAATGATTCTGGAACCAAGGCGCCATAGGGCACCGAGATGTTGGGAAAATTGGGCGAGACAGCAGGGGAGACCGCTATTTCGTCTGGCAGTGCAACGCCATCAGGCCACTGAGACCGCAGAACAGCGCCTGTTCCTTTTAAACGTCGCGCATGTCGAACGCCAATTTGTGGCGCACTCAGCAACATGTAGGCATGTTCAAAGCCAGGCGCATGTTGTTTGTAGTAATCGAGGTGTTGTTCCATGGCGCGATGAGAGCGAACTTCAACGGCCGTTAAGTCGTCAACGTCCAATGCGGAATAGCCAGTTTGTCTTGGGCCCATGAACAAGGCAACGTCATTGCGCCAAGATACAAATGGCCTTTCAAACAGGCCGCAAGTTTCGCGGCCCTTGGCCATGAAGGCCGTAAAAGCTTCGGGCTGACCTGCCTTGAAATTAATCCACTGATTCATATCAACACCGCCAAATAACCAAGCGGTGTTCATACAGTGGTGCACATCTGCCGCCTCAATGTCATTGGTGTAGGCGGCGCCTGCACGAGCAAACATGTCACCATCTCCAGTGGCATCAATCACCACTTTGGCTTGAACGGCCATGCGACCTTCTTTGCTTTCAAAAGCGACGCCCGTCACCGTGTTGTTCTCGACCAAGGGTTGTGCAGCCCATGAGTGATAAATGAGTTTGACGTTTTGCTCCAACACCATTTCTTGGCTGAGCAGTTTCAGTCTTTCAGGATCAATGGTGGGCGACCATGTCACAACGCCATGGTAGGCCGCCGTACGCTGCGACCAATGGGCAGTTTTCTGCGGATCTTTAGAACCCCAGTCACTGGGATCGGGACCTGCAATGGCGTCTGAGGGTAAGCGATTGAAAATCTCTTCTGCAAAACCACGAATTACCAACTTACCTTCCCAATCTGTCATGCGGTCAATCCACAACACTAGGCCACCAGTCGAGAGTCCGCCCAGATGGTTGTACCTTTCGAGCAAGGCTACCGAGGCGCCAGTGCGGGCTGCTGCAACCGCTGCAGCTGTACCTGAAGGGCCGCCGCCTACAACCAAGACATCACACCGGTGGTACACAGGAATTTGACGCGATGCTTCTTGCACAAACCCGTAGTCGAGTCGGGGCTCGCGCTGATCTTTACGTTCAAACACATCGGATACCAAGATGCGTTCTGCTGTGCGTTCTGTACTGAACATGCCTGGATTTTCAGCCATCATTTTCTCTTTTCAAAATTAGTGATCAGCGAGGATTGACCAGTACCGCACCCTTGGTCAGTGGGCCAACATTGCGTCGATAGATTTGCAACCAGCCTGAATCAAATTGTGGTTGAGAAGGTGTCCATGCCTCCCGGCGTTTGGCCATTTCTGCCTCGTCCACTTCTAGGTCACAACGCTGTGTCGCTAAGTCAATGGTGATTGTGTCCCCGTCTTTGACCAGGGCCAAGGGTCCGCACACCACACCCTCTGGCGAGACCTCTGCCACCACCAGCCCTTTGCAGACCAAGCCTGACAGGTGACCATCGGTAATCAGTGCCACTTGGTCGCCTAGGCCCAGACCATCGATGGCAAACACCACCTTGGAAGAACCACCGCCCATGCCTGGCCCGCCGGTAACGCCAGCACCTCGCATGACAATCACATCGCCAGCTTTGATGCTGCCATCTTGCAATGCAACCAAGGCTGCATCAGACGTGGCAAAGCAGACGGCAGGCCCTGTAAACTTTTGACTTTTGCGCTTCACGATGCCCGTTTTGATGATGCCAAAGTCTGGCGCTAAACTGCCGCGTAACATCATGATGGCCGGTTGATTTGAAATTGGATTGCTGATGGGACGAATTATGTCTTCGTCAGGCACCTTGTAATCTCTTAAGTTGTCTGCCAAAGTTTTGCCAGTCACCGTCAGGGCATGGGTTGCCAAAATGGGTTCGAGTTGTTTCAGAGTTGCTTTGGCGCCTCCTGCTTGATCAAAAACTTCGATCACATGCTCTCCAACCGGACGTACCGAAGTTAGGACGGGTACTTCTTTGGAAAACTTTTCAAACATTCCGTAAACATCAGCACCGCAATTCGCCTCTGTTGCGACGGCCTGCAAATGCTTGACTGCGTTGACTGACCCGCCCACCGACAAGATAATTTTGACGGCATTTTCAAAGGCGGCTGGCGTCAAAATGTCTCTGGGCTTGAGATCTTCCCAAACCATTTCAACGATACGTTGCCCCGCTCTTCGAGCCGCATCGAACATGGCGTCGCTGTTGGCTGCAACGGGGGTGGTGCCGGGCAGTGCCATGCCTAAAGCTTCACAACAAATGTGCATGGAGTTGGCGGTGCCCATGCCAGAGCAAACACCAGGTCCGCGAATGGCATTGCGACTCATGCCAATGATTTTGTCGACGGACATGCGGCCCATTTGTGCGTGCATGGCGCTCACAAAGACATCTTCAATGTCGACATGTTCACCTTCATAATGACCACTGGGTTGATAACCACAGGCAACCATCAGAGTGGGGATGTTGAGCCTGCCTGCGGCCATCATTTGACCGGGTACTGTTTTGTCGCATGAGGTTAAGCAAATCATGCCGTCCAATTGCGCGCCCTCTACGGCAACTTCGATGTCATTGGTGACCAAATCACGCGAAGAAAGAATGTACCCACCTTTGCCGCCTGCTCCAATGACGAAGTCACTGGGTGCTGTGGTACGAATCTCAAACGGCACGGCACCCGCCGCACGAATGGCCTCTTTGACGACTACTGCAACCCCATCCAGGTGGGAAAAACATGCAGCCAAAGAAGATGAGCTGTTGACGATTGCAATCTTGGGTTTTTCGCAATCTTCCTCTGGAATACCCATGCCGTGCCATTGTGCATTTCGCACTGCCCAAAGGTAAGTTCCTTTTGGAAAATTACTGCGAAGTTTTCGGCGAGTTGAATTTTGATTTGACATGCTATGAAGTCCGGTTAGTTTGAGTTTGCAGGTTGCATGGAAATTGCATCAGAATTTGTGGCATGCTTATTCACCTTCGAATCCGGCGTTTTTTCATGAATGCAAGTAAGAAAACAGTTGTTCCGATTTCCGGCAATCCGCCTATTCGCAAGGTTTCGCGAACGGCACCCGTGGACGGATCGAAAGCTTCTGTGAATCGTTTTTTGGCGGCCTACATCATGGGTGTCGCCAATCGATTGGCCAACGGAGCTTCCAACTATTACCGAACCCATTTTAATTTGGGCATGTCGGAATGGCGCGCCATGATGGCCATTGGCGCAACCGCAGAAAGCATTGTGAGAGAAGTGGCTGAAATGGCAGACTTGGACTACGCTGCTGCCAGCAAAAGTGTTCGAGTTCTCGAACAACGCGGCTTTGTATCTGTTGAACAAACAACCGGTCGTGGCCGTGCTGCCATTGTTCGTCTCACCCCAGAAGGCGCAGTCGTTTACAAAAAATTGAAAGATGCGGCACGCCGTCGTCAAACTAAGTTGATTGACGCATTTGATGCCGACGAAGTGGACGTTTTGTGGGCGTTGTTGCGCCGCGTTGAGCAACAAGTTCCGCACATGAACAGCGATTGAATGCAAAGCGTTAAGCACCTTTTTTGGCCTTTTGAATACCTGCGTAAACGCGTGTTCGCAACGTTGCAAATTGAGGATCGATGCGTGTTGTTGCTTGCGAACGTGGCACCGGAATGTCAATGCTGACATCGTCCAATATTCTGGTGGGTGATGAAGACAGCACCAGCACACGCTGGCCGAGATAAACGGCTTCGTCGATGTCATGAGTCACAAAAATGAGCGTCAACCCCAATTCTGACCATAGAGTCAACATCAGGTCCTCAAGGTCGGCTCTGGTTTGGGCATCTACCGCCGCAAAGGGTTCGTCAAGTACCATCACTTTGGGTTTGTATGCGACGGCCCTTGCAATTGCCACGCGTTGCTGCATGCCACCAGAAAGTTGCCAAGGGTAAGACTCACCCACATGATCCAAAGCCACAGCTTTTAAAGCATCTGAAACTGTTTTTTCTCGCTCTGCTTTGGGAATTTTTCTTTCGCGCAGCGGCAATTCAACATTTTCTCGGACTGTTTTCCAGGGAAATAAACTGCGTCCGTATTCTTGAAACACTACCGCCATTTCTTCTGGTGGCTCGGTCACTTGATGGCCGTTGACGCGAACCGATCCACGTGTGGGTGCCAATAAACCTGCCAGGCATTTGAGCAAAGTTGTTTTGCCTGCGCCAGAAGGACCCACAATGCAAGTGAAGTCTCCTTGATTGACTTCAAAGCTTAAGTCGCCAATGGCCTCGACGCGTCGTTCCTTTGACTCATAAACTTTGTTCAAATGGTCAACTGCGACCATTGCGTGTTGTTGCGTTGCCAATTTAAGAATGCCTTTCCAAATCTCGCATGCCGTCATACCAATGCAGTGCCCAGCGTTCAAACCATCTGAACAGCACGGAAAGACTAAAGCCAAACAATCCCAACATCATCACACCGCTCCACATCTGCGGAATTTCATAGCTGCGCTGGAAATAAATGATGGCGGAACCTAATCCGTCTAAAGCTGCAAACATCTCGCTGATGACCATCAGCACAATGCCAATAGAAAGACCAAGTCGCATCCCGACAATGATCTGTGGCGAGGCGCTTGGCACAATGAAATGCCTGAGTCTGGCAAAGCCGCGAATGCCGTAGGTTTGGCAGGTTTCGTTCAGTACGTGGTCAGCGGCTTTAACGCCTTCAACCGTGTTCAATAAGATTGGCCAGATGGCGCCTGCAACGATGACTGTGATTTTCATGCTGTTGCCAAACCCCATATTGACGATCAACAAGGGGATCATGGCAACAGGTGGGATGGCCCGAAAAAATTCGAGTACGGGTTCAAGAGCTCTTCTGAGTGGCTTGTAAAGGCCAATTGGAATACCGATTGCAATACCTGCAATGCAGGCCAATAGGTAGCCCGCCATTAATCGTTCTAAACTTGGGATGACATCCGCTGCAAAACGAGGACCTAGCCACAGTAGATTGAATTGTTTAAGAACCGCAGACAGCGCTGGGAAATAAAAGTTAGTGGAGTTGGCACTCATGATGTAAAGTAGCGCGAACAGCAAAGCTGGCAAGGCCAATTCGACAAAAAGTTTGCGCAAGGCATTGAACATCAGGCTTGTCCTCCTAAATTCCTGACACTGGGGTGCCAGCTCAGAATTCTGACCTCCAACACACGTGCCAAACCATTGATCGCCACACCAATAAGTCCTGCCACGATGACGTAGGCATAGGCTTCCGCTGTGGCATTGGAGGCTTGTGCCACCACAATGCCACGCCCAATGCCTTGGCTGCCAATCACCATTTCGGCTGTGACCGCGAGCACAAGGGCCATGGCCGCGGCCAGTCGAACGCCGGTGAAAAGGAAAGGCAGTAGCGTGGGCCATGCAACATTTCGAATGAAGCCCATGCGGGAAAACCGAAAGGAGCGCGCTGTGTCACGGGCCACTAAATCAATGTCATTCAAGCCGTACAAGATTTGCAACAGTACCTGCCAAAAAGCAGCATACGTGATCAAAACAACACCGGATTGGTAACGCGAACCAAATATCAAAATCACGCCCGGAATCAAGGCCACCGATGGAATAGGTCGCAAAAATTCTATGGTGGAATGGGTGTAGCGACGCGCACCTGGGGTTAAACCAATGAACAAACCGATGGCAATGCCAGCGAATGTAGCAAGACACAATCCCAGTGTCCAAGTTCGAACCGTCGAGAGCAGAAAGCCCCAAAATTCAGCAGTGGACGAAATCTCTAGGAGTTTTTGCAGGACATTTTGCAGGGGTGGAAAAAAGCTAGCGTTGATCCATCCCAATCGAGGAGCCAGCTCCCAAGCCAAAGCAAGTAGCGCTAAGCCAAGGAAGCTGGACACTCTGTGCATTGATTTACTTTCCGTTCCAAACAACTTCGTCGTATACGGCGGGTTTGCTCAGCATGCCAAACTCTTGACCTGTTTTGGAAAACATCTCCACTGATTCGCGTGGAATGGCGGTGAGGTAGCGTGGCAAGATCAGTTTTGCGGCGACATCACCCCCCAGTTTGGTGAACTTGGGTAACTGCGCGCGAATTTGATCTGGGTTCTTTTGCGCATACTCTAAAGACTCGTTGATGGCGATTTGAATTTTTCGGAACAACTCCGGGTTGGCTTTGATTTGTGTTTCGCTCGTGAAGTAAGAAGATGTCAACATGCTAGATTTCGACATCGACTGATAAGGCGAAGCGATCGCAGCAAAACCAGAGCCCATGGCGGCTGTGCCAAATGGCTCAGCACCCACCATGGCATCAGTTTTGCCAGCTTGCAAGGCCGCCAAGGCCTCGGCAAAACCCAGCTCAATGAAGCGAACTTTGCTCGGATCGCCACCATCAGCTTTGACAGCGGCTTTACCCAGCATTTGAAGTAAGCCGTTCAGTGCATTGACGCTGACTGTTTTGCCTTCTAAGTCTTTGCCTGATTTAATGCCGCTTTTAGGACCTGCGTGAATCATTGTGACGTCTGCGCCTGCAACGCCTGTTGAGCTTGAGCCCGCTGCAATGATTTTGATGGGCAAACCTTTGTCGCGTGCTTGTAGCACATTGACCAATGCAGTAAAGCCAAAATGGTATTCACCGCTCATGACCGCAGGCACAGCCCCAGTGGACGCAATGTTGGCCTTCAATGTTAGGCCCTGTTTTTTGAAAATTCCGACTTCTTCACCGAGGTACAGTGCCGCCACATCAGTCACTGGCACGAATCCCGCATTGACGGTGATCAGTGGTTTAGCTTGCGCCATAACCTGGCCCGTAGTAATAGTCCCGGCCAAAGCCAGTCCTAACAAGATGCAACGCTTGAGGAGTTGAAATTTCATGAAGATTCCTTAGTGGTGGGGAAGGGGATGAATGGACGGTTGGAAGGTGGCGTGTTGCGCAAGCCATTGCAAAGAACGTGACCAAGCAAGTTCAGCGCACTTGTCATTGAAGGATGGGCGCTCATCGCAATTGAAGCCATGTCCTGCGGCATAAACGTGGACGGTGCATTCTGGCCGTTCCTTTTGGATGCGTTCAACATCGTGCATGGTAATGGTGTGGTCTGCATCACCAAAATGCATCAAACTGGGAACTACAGGGGGTGCTTGCAGGTTGTTCACAATTTGGCCGCCGTAGTAGGCAATTACCGCTGCAATCCCAGTGCCATTTTGTGAAGTCAAATAGGCCACTGAAGCACCGAGGCAAAATCCCATTAAGCTGACAGGTCCTGGCGTAACCTGGTATGCGTGATGGACGGTGGCTTGCACATCGAGTACCAAGTGATCCCAGTCCAATTGGGGTAAGAAAGCCAAAGCTTTTGTAATTTCGTCCTGGCTGTAGCCTGAAGAAAAATTGGGCTTGATTCGATCAAACAATGCAGGTGCATAGGCGTCGAAACCTTCCGCTGCAAGTCTTTCGCAAACTGCTTGAATGTGGTGATTGACACCAAATATTTCTTGTAACACCACCACCGCATCTCTTCTGGTGCCACTTGCTTTGGTTAACCAGCATGAAAATTGATGGCCGTCGCTGGCAGTGAGAGTCTGTAGTGCCATTTCAGTCTGCCGAGCCCAGAAGCCGTCCACCATCGATGACAATTTGTGTGCCAGTGATCATGGCGGATGCAGATGAGGCCAAGAACAATGCTGCACCGTAAAGATCAGATGGATCGGCAATGCGACCTAAGGGGGCAGCTCGTTCAAAAGGACGCCGGCTTTCAGCTTGTTGCAAGCGGCCGCCGCCAATATTGGTGATGACAGGACCAGGTGAAATGGCATTTACCAAGATGCCGTATTTGGCGAGTTCAAGTGCATATTGTCGAACCATGTGCCCCACGGTACCCTTGGAGGTAGCATAGATTGAACTCACCAGAGTTTCGGCCATAGAGGCCGAAATGGAGCTGGTGACTATGATTCGGCCACTTCCTTGTTTTTTCATTTGCGGCACGACAGCCTGCAAAGTGAGGAAGAGGGAAGTGACGTTGGTTTCAAAAACCCGATGCCATGTTTCGGCTGAAAGATTTTCTACTTCACCCTCGGGATTTCGTTCGCCAGAGCCTTTTAGAAATCCAGGGCCGCCACTTATGCCGGCATTGGCAAACACTACGTCTAATTGCTTGTAATTTTGAATGACTTGCTGAAAGGCCAAGTGCAAGCTTTCTGGGCGAGTGACGTCTGTTACGTAACCTCGAACATCGGCACCAGATTCTTTCAATAACGCGACAGCTGCTTCCAGGCTGTTGGCATTGATGTCCATCAGGGCCAGCCTGGCCCCATTGGAAGCCATGACTTTTGCATAGCCCAATCCGATGCCACTCGCTGCACCGGTGATGGCAACGACTTGATCACGGACATTGAAAAGTTTTGCTGCTTCCATGGTTGCATTTTTCAACTTCTTTAGTTGAGATGTCAATATATGGAAAACCCTGGTACTGAAATT
>Ga0114958_10002609_pt1 | contig 13394 bp, 12 predicted proteins | sample C_130208_EF_Meta_FD_89577 | JGI IMG/M metagenome (GOLD analysis project Ga0114958, IMG submission 89577) | Freshwater microbial communities from Lake Croche, Canada to study carbon cycling - C_130208_EF_MetaG | ecosystem: Environmental > Aquatic > Freshwater > Lake | place: Lake Croche, Canada... | reverse complement strand
TCGCTGGCGTATGACTCGGTAGAGTGCTCACTATGCGAAACTTTTAGGGGTAAAAATGGCTTTTCGAACGGTCAATACAGTTTTGAACGCAAGGTTGGAGGCGGCTGAGGCGCGCACAGATGCTCGCGTGGCTGATCTTAAAGGGGAAATCAATGCTCTTTCAGAGAAAGTGGCTGGTATGGACGCCCGCATGGATGAGCGCACCGCACAAACCAAAGAAGAGTTTTCCAGAATAAGGCAAGATTTGGGTGACTTTAAAGTGCAAGTCACTAAGCAGATCACAAACTTAAAATATATTGTTGTCACCACGGGTGTGGCGTCTGTAATCGGGCTTTACTCGGCAAACGTGGCGACTATGCAAGCTCTGTTAGCAGCTTATGATTCGGGTAAAGCCATGGCGACACAATTTGCTAAAACGGCTGATCGACTCGATCGAATCTCAGAGCGGCTAGATGCTCAAGAGCAAAAGGTCAACCAGCGGCTCAATTCTCAGTAATTGACCGGCTGAGGAAACCTGCAGAAATTTTCTGCTCGGGTGTTTGGGTTAATAGCGAGCACAATGCAAAACGCACGCGGCAATCAAATACCTGATTCTTTCGTGAAGAGCTTACCGATGTTTCGGATCGAGCGCATCGCGCAAACCATCGCCCAACAAATTAAAAGACAATACCAACACAAAAATCGCCAGGCCTGGCCAAACGGCCATCCACGGGGCGGTATCCATGAAGTTCTTCGCCGTGTTCAGCATGCTGCCCCAACTCGGGTCGGGCGGTTGTTGGCCTAGACCTAAAAATGACAAACTGGCTTCGGCGATTACGGCTGACGCGATCGCCAGCGACGCCTGCACGATCAAAGGCGCGGTCACATTGGGCAAGATATGCGATACGGCGATTCGAAACGGGTGACAACCTACTGCGCGCGCCGCCTCAACGTAATCCTCAACTTTGATCTGCAAGACTTGCGCACGGGTTAAGCGTACAAAAATTGGCGAGGCAGACACCCCGATGGCAATCATGGCATTGGTTAGGCTAGGCCCTAAGAACGCGGCGAGTGCGATCGCAAGAATTAAGAAAGGGCAGGCTAAAAACGCATCGGTTGCTCGCGAAATCAGGCTATCAACCGTACCGCCTAAAAAACCAGCCAACATACCAATGGTGACGCCGGTGAGCAATGAAATCGCCACCGATACGACGCCCGCCAACAATGACGCTCGAGCACCCCATATGACACGCGCCAGAACGTCGCGGCCGAGTTCATCGGTACCAAACCAATGCGTGCCAGTTGGTGCTTTGCGAATCGCACTCCAGCTTGCCTCAATGGGATCGAATGGTGAAATGAGCGGCGCAAAAATTGCCATCGCAATAAAAAGTAGCACCACGTAAAGCCCAAACATGCCTTTGCGATTACGCCTGAGTTTGCGCCAGGCGCGCAGCCAGGGGCCGGGCTCTTTTTTGGGTGCAAGGGGCGCAAGCGCCGGGTTTGAGGTGGTAGCGGGATTCATTATTTGCGCAGGCGAGGATTCAAAACGAAATAAGCCATATCGGCAAACAAGTTGAGCATGATGTAGGTGGTGGCAGTCACAAGTACGACGCCTTGCACCACCGCGTAATCGCGATTAAAGACTGCATCAATGATGAGTTTGCCAAAGCCAGGAATCGTAAATACCTGCTCGGTCAAGACGGCACCTGACAATAGAGTGCCAAGTTCAAGGGCGCCCAAAGTGATGACAGGCGTTAAGGCATTGCGCAAGGCATGTTTGAGCACCACCACGCGCTCGCTTAACCCTTTTGCGCGTGCGGTGCGAACGTAATCCGCACCGAGCTCTTGCAGCATCGAACTGCGCATATGGCGCATCAATGACGCAGCGATCGCATTGCCCAACACAAAGGCTGGCATGATCATCGAAGCGAGGTTGGTGCGTAAGTTTTCAAACGGGCTGACATAGCCTGAGGCTGGTAGCCATCCTAGCTCAACTGAGAATAGCAGGATCAGCATGATCCCCAGCCAAAAGTTTGGCGTGGATAAGCCAGTGAGGGCAAAAACTGTTGCGCCTGTATCGAGCGCACCGCCTTTATAGACGGCGGACACGATGCCGGCGGGGATACTGATGACCAAAGCAATCATGAGTGCTAGAAGAGCCAACTCAAGAGTCACCGGAAGCTTTTGCAAGATCAGTTCAAGTACCGGTTGGTGTGTGCGAGCCGACTCTCCCAAATCGCCTTGCAAGACGCCCGCAATCCAGTAGCCGTAGCGCACGGGTAATGGGTCATCCAGATGCAAGGTGGCACGAATGTGAGCGATCGCTTCAGGGCTAGGGTCTTCTCCGGCCAGCACCAGCGCTGGGTCGCCCGGCAGCAATTGCTGGAGGCTAAAAATCAGCATGGATACGAATACCAGTGTTGGTATCAAGGTAACCAGGCGGCGGACGAAGAAGGTGAACATGAAGCGGTCTTGTTAGCGGCGGTTAGTTCAGTTTTAAGCCGGTCACACGCAGCAACCCGTCCGGGACTTCGCGGACACCTGAAAGTTTGTTGGTATAAGCCCACAGCCAATCACGGTGATACAAATACACTAAAGGACGATCTTTGTTCATTTGAGCGGCAATGGCCTGATAGGCGGCTAAGCGTTCGGCGGGTTGCAGTTTGCTGCGTGTTTCATCGAGCAACGTATCGATTTCAGGTACGCAATAGCCAGAGTAGTTTGAGGGTTGCTTGCACCCGATGAAGTTATAAAGATTGCCATCAGGATCGGCTCGACCGCTCCAGCCAAGGATATAAGCATCAAAGTCGCCCTTATCGGCCAGGCTCAATGAGGTGGCAAATTCTGTCGATTGGATTTTGATATTGAATCCTGCCTCTTTGGCCATGGCCTGCACTACCTGTGCGATTTTCTGCGAGTCAGAGGTGGTGGGTGTCATAAGCGTAAACGTGGGATTGGTCACGCCCGCCTCTTTGAGTAAGGCGCGCGCGCGCGCCAGATCACGCTTAGGCACAGGGACGTTTTTAGAGTAATAACTGTTATTCGGGGCCACCCACTGATTGCCCGGTGTTGCTTGGCCGTCCATGGCGACTTGCACGATCCCAGCGCGATCAAGCGATAGTTCGAAAGCTTCACGCACCTTTGCCGATTGACCGAGCGGTTGACTTTGCGCGCGGTCGTTTTTGCCGGTATTAATCGTGATGCCTTGATAACCGATTTCAGTGATCTTGCTGAACTTGAGTTTGGCATCCTTTTGAATTGAGGCAATATCGCTTGAGGCGGCACGCTCAATAAAATCAAATTGCCCTGAACGCAAGTTGGCTAAACGCACGGTGGCGTCGGTGATCGGTGTGTAGATCACTTTGTCAAAATGTACGGCGTCTTTGTTCCAGTAGGCACCAAAGCGTTCGAGGGTGATGCGATCTTGCGCAACGCGATCTGCGAATTTAAAGGGGCCTGAACAAACTGGGCTGTTACTAAATTTTTCTCCGAGTGCTTGCGCGGCTTTAGGTGACACCATCATGCCGGCGCGATCAGCCAACACCGCAAGTAGGGGCGCGAAGGGTGCATTGAGATTGAGGCGAACGGTGCTCGCGTCGACGACATCGACAGAGGTAATCGGACGTAGCTCGCCTGAGCGGCTAGATCCTTTAAGATTCTTGTGACGTTCAAGGTTGTATTTAACCGCCTCGGCATCCATTTTTTCGCCATCATGAAACGTCACGCCTTCACGCAGTTTCAAAGTCAGTGCTTTGCTATCAGCTGACCATTCGTAGCCGGTGGCTAATTGCGGAACGATATTGAGTTTTTCATCGATGTCAAACAGCTTGTCGCACAGCGACATAAATACCAAGCGACCAACAAAAGACCTTGCTAGCGTTGGATCGAGCATGTCAGGGTCTTCTGCCAGGCCGATGCGTAGCGTTTGTGCGCTAGCCACGAAGGGTAAGCAAGCGATCAGCGAGGTAGCAAGTAAGGTTCTGTAGCTGAGTTTCATAAGATTTCCTTTCAAAATATATTAGTGATTAGTCGCTGTTTCATTTAGGACAAGACGTGTTGCATTGAACGCCATACTTGTAATATCAACTTTTTTGTCAGTGTGTGATGTCTTCGCAATTTTCTGCCACTCAGTTGGCGTCGGTTTTAACCTTTGTCTGAAAAGCGGATTGCAAGCGTTGCAGGCGCAGTCGTGAGGGTGTTAAAACTGGTGGTGCCTGCTGTGTCGTAGCTGCTGTAGTCAACGGAAAATGACAGGCTACTGCATGGTCGTACGTACCCGTTAACGCGGGAGTCACGTGGCTACACTTCTCTTGCGCATGGGGGCAGCGTGTGTGCAAGTGGCAACCAGAGGGTGGATTCAGCGGGCTTGGCACGTCACCTGTTAATAGTACGCCTTGCCTGGTCACCGTTGGGTCAGGCAAGGGAATGGCTTGCATCAACGCATGTGTGTAGGGATGCGCTGGTGCGGCGAACAAGCGTTTTTTATCGCCGACTTCAACAATGCGCCCCAAGTACATGACGGCTACGCGTGTTGCGATATGCTTTACAACCGCTAAGTCGTGGGCAATAAATAGGTAAGACAAATCGAACTGTCGCTGCAAGTCTTGCAGCAGATTGATGACTTGCGCTTGCACCGAGACATCAAGGGCTGAGACGGCCTCGTCGCAGACAATGAGCTTGGGCTCAACCGCCAAGGCGCGCGCGATCCCCACGCGCTGGCGCTGTCCACCCGAAAACTCATGGGCATAGCGTTGGGCGTGTTCTGGTCTCAAGCCGACAGTGCGCAGTAGCTCAGCCACACGGGCTGCCTCTCGACCCACGTGCAGGCCGTGCACCTTAAGCGGTTCGGTCAGCATTTGGCCAATCGTCATGCGCGGGTTCAGCGACGAATACGGATCTTGAAAGATCAGTTGCATATTGCGTCGTTCACCACGTAACGTTTGGGTATCTAGCCTGCGTAAATCTTTGCCGTCAAAGTGCAGACTGCCACCAGTCGGCTCAATCAGGCGTAATAGCAAGCGACCAAGCGTTGATTTGCCACAGCCCGACTCGCCTACCAGCCCAAGGATTTCACCATGTTCGAGCGTGAGGTCAACGCCATCAACGGCACGCACATAATCCTGAATGCGACCAAAAAATCCGCGTCGTACCGGAAAATGTTTTTCTAAACCTTTGGCCTGTAATAGTGGTGCTGAAAGTGACACTGACGGTGCTGAAGTGGTCATACGTTGGCCGTCTCGACTGTGTCGCTCAAGAGTTCATCCACTTCAAGCGGGGCGCGCAGGCATGCTGAAAAATGTGCGACGCCGACTTGACGCAGCGCAGGGATTTGGGTTGAGCACGCAGGCTGCGCGAAAGGGCAACGCGGTGCAAAGCTGCAACCCGCAAGCGGTTGTGCCGGACTTGGGACTTGACCCTCAATCGACACCAACCGGGTTTGCTCAAGGTCAAGACGCGGAATCGCCCCTAATAAGCCAATCGTGTAAGGATGTTGCGGCATGTCGAACAAAGCCTGCACAGGTGCGCGTTCAACCACGCGACCGGCGTACATGACGAGGACTTCGTCGGCCACCTCAGCCACCACGCCTAGGTCGTGCGTGATTAAGACAATCGCCGTGCCTGTCTCTTGCTGAAGCGTGCGCATCAGTTCAAGGATTTGCGCTTGAATGGTGACATCTAAGGCAGTGGTGGGCTCATCGGCAATCAATACGCGTGGCTCGCATACAAGAGCCATTGCAATCATGACACGCTGGCGCATGCCGCCACTCAGTTTATGGGGATACTCATCCAAGCGTTGTTCGGGTGAGGGGATGCGCACCTTACGCAAAATCTCGATCGCTTTTTCGCGCGCCTCGTTTCTGCTGAGTTTGCGATGCTTAATCAAGCCTTCAATAATTTGCTCGCCCACGGTATAACTTGGGTTGAGCGAGGTCATGGGCTCTTGAAAGATCATCGACATGCCATTGCCGCGCAAATCTTGCAGCGCACGCTCGGGCGCGCCGACGAGTTCTTGGCCTTCAAAACGAATCGATCCTTGCTGAATGCGCCCGGCAGGCTTGGCGAGCAGCCCCATGATCGATAGGGCAGTGACGCTTTTTCCGCAACCCGACTCACCCACAATCGCCAGTGTACGAGCAGCGTTCACGCTAAAAGTCACGTCATTGACGATCGTGATTTCGCCTTCGTCTGTGACGAAACTGGTTTTTAAATGCGAGACTTCAAGAAGCGCAGTCACTTAAGCGCCTTTGATCCGAGCAAGGTACTGTTCAATGTGCGCGTCGATTTCGTGGCGCTCGGTGATACCTGACGGCCTTGCGCGCGTGGGTAAACATTCTAGAAAAGGCTGAAAGCGTTCAAGGCTTTTGTTGTAAAGGCGTCTGAGTTCGATGAATGGTTCTTCGTGGTCATCGACACGCAAATCGAGCTGTAAGTAATCTTCATCGTTATGAATTTTGAGCGCGGCAGCTTGTTTACCGCGTTTATCCCCCCCGGCCGCCTCGCCTGCATCGAGGGCCGCGAGTAGGCGTTCGCCCATTGGCTTGCCACGCGTATCTTTGAAAGCTTGTACGGTGTGTTCAATCACCTTGGGGCCCGCGAGCATATTGCCCGCGACACTTAAGCCCTCTTCCAGTAGATGGCCGCACCAGTCGACGCAGGCCGCGCCAGTATGTGCGGCAGGTAATCCTTTGAAAGGCAAAATATGAAGTTGCCTTTGATCACGTCCTTGATCGGTGGCAATGAGTCTTGCAATCGCTTGTTCGGGCGATAACTGTTGCGCGAGTAAATCTAATCCCGCTGGACCATACAGGGGATTAAGCAGCGCCTGACTAGACAGCGCACCCACACCGCGCCGGCTATGCACGCAAAGAGAGCCCACGGCAAAAAAACGGCTTGCGATCGCCATGCCAAAAAAACCCGACTCGTCACGGGCTAAGATCGACCAGGTCATTGAATTTCTCTTTTATTCATGCGGATAAGGCTATCACGAGATGCGACACAGAGGATGTGTGCCCTCGAGCTGCAAGCAATTTATGTGCCAGATTGAGGCTAACTTTAGCGCATATTGAGTTGCAGGCCATGCTGACCGTTTGAATCAGAAAGCTACCGCTTAAGCCTTCTTGGTACTAAGATCAGTGATCCAAATGCTGTGCGCCGCACAGAAGATATCGTTGAGGCTGCTATGACCGATACAGTTGATACCTCCAGACGTGCCATGACTTTTGGTTTGGCGACGGCGTTTTTAACTCCTGCAGCAACGATGGCGCAAACCACGGCTCTGGGTAAAACTGGGGCGACCGCGCCCGTATCGGGCTCGCTGACTACCGAGCTAAAAGCGTATTTCAGCGAGCAAGAACCCTTTTTTAAACAGTTTGCGCAAGAGTTCACGCTTGATCCCAACGTTGTCTATTTTATGGCGGCGCAAAAAGGTTCGATGCCAAAGAGCGTAGTTGCGCACTATAAAGACGGGCTCGATCAGGGTGCGCGCGATCCGTTTCCGGTATACGTTGAGCCCTCGGCCAAGACGCGTGCAAAGATTGCCAAGTGCTATGGCACCACGCCCGATCAGATCGCCATTACGCGCAACACGACTGATGCGCTGTCGCTGATCTTCAATGGCATCGACTGGAAACCGGGCGATGAATTGTTGATGACGCCGCTCGAACATCCTACGGGCATTACCCTAGCACTACGTACTGCTGCGCGGTACGGTGTTGTGATTAAGCAGTGGGGCGTGCCTGTACATGCCAATGTCACTGTTGACGAGGTTGTGGCAGCGTTAGAGCGGCAAGTCGTACCAGGTAAAACGAAAGCGATTTTCTTTTCGTCACCGTTATGGCCGATTGGTCAGCGCTTGCCTGAACGCCGTATCGCCGCGATAGCGCAAAAAGCAGGAGCCATCACCATTGTTGATGGTGCGCATTACAACGGCATGTTTGATCCGCAGTTAGACGAAACTGGAATCGATTTTTTTGCCCTGTGCGGGCATAAGTGGCAATGTGGCCCCGGCGGTACAGGGGCGCTTTATATTCGCAACAAAAAGCTTGCCTCAAACGGTACCGACCTGCCCAAGTTTTTTATTAGTCGCTCGCAATCGCGTATTGTGCCGTTTGATGGTTCGCGTGGCGACTGGGATATCGGCGAGGCCTTGTCCATGTACGGCTTTCCTGAGTCTGCAGATTGGCGCGCGTTGGGCGAGGCCTGTGAACTCTGGGATCAGATGGGTCGCAAGCGGATTGAAACGTGGCACTTGCGCTTGGGCGATTATTTTCGTGATCAGCTCGTCTCGGCCTTTGGTCAGTCCGCGGTGTTAGGGGCCCAACGTGATCCTGCGCTTAAATCTGGGATCATTGCGTTCAACCCTTTTCCAACACAACAACAGCGCTGGGATGAAAAGTTGAATGTTGAGTTTCGTGCCCGTATATTGAAAGAATATGGGTTTAGGATTTCGGGGCTGGGCGTAGGTGATAACGGGTTGACGCGTAAACCTGACCCAGAAGCTGCGAAGTTTCCGTCTGGGACAATTCCCAATCGCGATCCGCTAACGTTGGCGCCTGCTCCCATGGATCACCCACAACGTGTCAATGCCTGTATTTGGAATAATCGAGAGCAAATTGACCGGTTTGTGGCGGCTACGCAGGATCTGGTCAAGAAAATGATTTAGTCCGCGCTGAGGTGTTGTTGCTCAGCAAGCGCTCTGCCTAACGTCACCCGCAGAGCGCTGATGCTGACGGCGCGTTGCTTAGTCGGGCTTAATATTGTTGTCTTTAATTACTTTCGCCCAGCGGTTCAGTTCTGATTCTGTCCATTGCTGCAGCGCTGCGGGGCTGCTGGCTTGGATGTCCATACCCATACTTTCGACCAGTTGCTTGTTCGTGTCTGGCGCTTGTAAAACTTTGACAAGCTCTGCATTGAGCTTATCAATAATGGGTTGTGGTGTACCGGCAGGCGCGAAAATGCCCCACCAGGCAAGTGCTGAAAAGCCTTTATAGCCCTGCTCTGCAAGGGTTGGTACATCAGGCATTGCAGCCGAACGTGTTTCGCCAGTCACAGCCAGTGGGCGCATTTTGCCGCTCTTGATCTGCGCACTCATGACCGCAACCGAGCCGATTCCCGAATCGATTTGAGCACCTAAAACATCCGTGACCATGGGGCCACCGCCCTTGTAAGGGATGTGCACCACTTTAAAGTTGCCAGCATCTTGCACCAGCATCATGGTTAAGTGCCCAAGGCTGCCGCTACCGATCGTGCCGTAACTGACGGTATCTGGTTTGGCTTTTGCTGCTGCAACAAAATCTGCAAAGGTTTTATAAGGTTTATTGGGCGCAGTCGCCAGCGCCATTGGCGCGGTACCAATTAGCATCACAGGTGCAAGATCTTTGAGCGTATCAAAGCTCATCTGTGGCAGCAAAGACGGGTTTACAGCATGCGTATCAAAGACAAAGACAAATGTGTAGCCGTCTGGGGCAGACTTTGCGACATAGCCTGTACCGATCGAGCCCGAGGCCCCGACGCGGTTTTCGACAATGAACTGTTGCCCCAACGCTGCTGTCAATTTTGCCGCCAGCAAGCGAGCGATCGGATCCACAGAACCGCCTGGCGGGAAGGGCGACACGAAGGTCACGGCTTTGGTCGGCCAAGTTTGTGCAAGGGCGTTAGAAGCGAGCGTGACGCCGAGCAGAGCAAACAAGAGGGAAAAGTTTCGAAATAAATTTGTCATCATCGTAGGGATTCCTAGCTAAGATTTATTCAGCGTTCAGTCTCTACTGTAGCGTAAATCGACGTGGGTCGGTTATTATTCGCTGACAAATCATTGTTGCGTCAACATGCTAAATAAGTACTACAACACTGAATTAAGCAGACTGCGCAAGCATTCGCTTGAGTTTGCTAAGGCAAACCCAGCAATCGCTCCGATGCTTGGTGCAACCTCTACCGACCCGGATGTCGAAATCCTGTTGCAGGGGGTAGCCTACCTAAACGGCTTAACACTACAAAAACTTGACGATGAATTTCCTGAGATTGCTCAAGAATTAGCCGGTCTTTTGGTGCCCCAGTTTTTGAGGCCCCTGCCCGCAGCCACCATGATCGCTTTTGTTCCAAAAGCGAGACTCGCTGAAACTGCTACGATCGCCGTCGGCACAGAGATTGCTTCAACCCCCATTGAGGGCGTTTCATGCGTGTTCAGAACAACGGCCGCTTTGCAGGTGCACCCACTTGCCTTAGACGAGGCGGGTTTTAGCCAGACTTCAAACGGTGTGAATACAATTCGTTTGAGTTTTAGCGGGCTCGAATTAGGTAAAGCAGATGCTTTGCCTGAAAATTTACGCTTATTTTTAGCCGACGAACATGAAACAGCGACCAATCTGTTTATGTTGTTGCATCATCGTGTGCGCGCCGTCCGTTTGTTAGACCAAAGCGGTCAGGCTGTTTCTTTATCCTCGGGTTTGGCGTTTCCGGGTTTTGATGAGCCCTTGATCCCATACCCCGACAACGCTTTTCCTGGCTTTTGCCTGCTTCAAGAACTATTGTTTTTTCCACAAAAATATTTGTTTGTTGAGTTTCAGAACCTCGCGAAGAGTCTTGGTGGGTTAAGGGGAAACCGACTTTTTATAGAGATTGAGCTGGAAAAAAATCTTGGGTTTATCCCCGAGGTGTCGCTGCGCAGTTTTCAACTCAACGTCGCGCCCGCAGTGAACTTGTTTAACCAGCAGGCTGAACCAATTAATCTGACGCACGAAACAACCGAGCATGTGGTGACCCCTGATAGCCGTCAAAAAGCGCACTATCAGATTTATTCGATCGATTCAGTCACAGGTATGCGTCAAGGGCAGTCTCAACACAAGCACTATGAGCCGTTTTCTTCGCTGACTTTTAGCAAAGACTCTGTGCAGTCAAGTTTTCGTAGTTCGCTCAGGCCTTCAGCTATCGACGATCGTCTTGATACGCATATTGCCATGGTGTACGCACCTGACACTGAGATCACCAACGAAACACTATCGATCAAGTTGACCTGTACCAATCGCGCCTTACCCGAGAAGCTTAAGCTTGGCGATGTGAATCGCCCTACCAATAGCTCGCCAGAGCGCTTTTCGTTTCAGAACATCACGCCTATCACCGGCGCTGTCGATCCGCCCTATGGCGAAAAACTTTTGTGGGATGTGATTAGTCACACGATACTAAACATTTTGTCTCTAAAAGACGCCGAAAATCTTCGGGCCTTGTTGCGACTGTATAACTCGTTGCGCACACATGATCACTCTGCGAAAACCATCAACGAAAGACAAATAGACGGGATTCTTGAGTTATTGGTGCGACCTGAAAATAGGTTGTACCGGGGGATGAACACGCAGGGGCAGCATGTGCGCTTGCTCTGTCAAGAAAGCAATTGGGGGAGTCGAGGCTCACTGTATTTGTGGGGATGCGTGCTGGATAAGTTTTTGGCAAGTTATGCCGGGATCAATGCCTATACTCGCTTTGAGTTAGAGGATAAAACTACTGGAACCCTATTCAAATGGCCACTACGGCAGGGTCTGAAGCTGCTGCTTTAAAAGCGCGTTTGCTGAAAGAGGGAGACCGCTTCTCTTTTTTTCAAGCGAACCGCTTGTTGCGGCATATTGGTTTAAGCCAAGGTCAGACGACGGGCGAGGTTAAATCACGTCCGAATGTCAGCTTGGGGTTTCCTGATCGCGATATCAGCCAGATTGTCGAGCGCGCCGAAGGCGGTTATCAATTAACAGTTAATTTTTTAGGGCTTTACGGAGTGTCATCACCCGTACCCACCTTTTATTCTGAAGATTTACTGGGTGAACAGCAGCAAGGCTTAACGGCGACACGCGACTTTTTAGACATTTTTAGCCAGACGATTTATCCCCTGTTTTTTAGGGCCTGGCTAAAGTCCAAAGCGCATTTTCGTATTGTCGAGTTTGACGATCGTCGCTTACTTGAAATTTGTTATAGCTTTGTGGGGATCAGTCGCCCAGAGCAATATAAAAACCAGCCTGGCTTTGAATCACTGTTGCGCTTTTCAGCACTTTATTCGCAGTCACCGCGTTCGGCGCTTGGTCTACAGACTATTTTGTCGGCGAGCTATCCGAGTGCGGAGATCGACCTGATCGAGCAAGATGTTCGTGTCATCAAGTTGCCAGACGATCAGCATTTGCGCTTGGGGCAACAGGCCACGACCTTAGGCGTCGACACACACATCGGCCGTGAGTTTGCTTGCCGCAGCAGTAATTTGACGATTGAGATGCGCGAGGTTGATGAGATGTTGTTGCAGCAATTATTGCCAGGCGGCTACGAACACAGCCGTCTAAAGTTTTTGGTGCAGCACTACTTAGTTGATCCACTCAATGTGGTGGTGGATATTTATCTAAAGCAGGGCACGGCGCAGCCGGTCATCTTGGGTCAAGCGGACTGGACAGGCCTTGGGCGCGACGCTTGGCTTGTGCAGCCAAACGAGCCCGAGCAGTTGCGGGTGCGTATCGAGCTTTAGTTTGCGTCAACCATCATCTGACTAGGTACCATCACAAGGCCAATGGCATTGGCTTTGTTACTGGTCGCTGGGTCGGCCATGCGCACTGCTGGCTTGCCTTCAAACGACACCATAAAGCTACCCGCTTTGAATTCACACTTTTGCATAAAACTACCTGAGACCACGCCACCGGCGAGGCCTGGGGTATCGCCGTTTGTGAGCTCGATTTTCGAGGGTTTAAACAGAGCAGGTACCCCGCAGACCATCACCTTGGTTGAGACGGGTTGCGCCATCTGTAACTGAGAGATACTTGGATAGGGAATCGGCACGGGAGGCGCCGGTGGAAAGGGCGTCTTGCAAACATTCGGAAACGCGTTGATCATTCCTTGGGCAATCGTGCATACCAACATTTTGTCAGCCTTTAAAAATCGGGTGGAGTGGGGCCTAGCCTAGATCAATTTTTTGGCCGTCAATTTTGACTAAGCCCTCGGCCTTGATTGAAGCGTGTTTGGCTTGCACTTGCATACGGTTCTTCACGACCATGCGTACTCTGCCGGCGCGCGTTTCATCGGTTTGTTCGATCCACCTAAAGCATTCGCGCGCGCGCGTGATCTGACGTTCGACAACAGTTGACATGTTTTTAGCGATTAATTTCATACGCACAATGTTGCTTTGCACTTGTTCACACCAGCTATGCAATAGCTTGATGCGCACGTCGCCCACCAGAGCTTGCACGCCAAACCGAGGGGCCTCAAGGTCAAGGCTTTGCTTTCCTTGCACGGCAATTGACTCTGCCTGTATCGCTAAGGTGCCGCTCGAGGTCAAGACTGTTGCCTCGCCGGGTAGTTTGACCGTACAGTGCGCGGTTGACGGGCGCAATAAGATCGCCAAAATGTAACAAGACAGTTGATCCGCCGAGGCGCTGACGAGCACAGTGTCGCCGATC
>Ga0114958_10002608_pt1 | contig 13397 bp, 9 predicted proteins | sample C_130208_EF_Meta_FD_89577 | JGI IMG/M metagenome (GOLD analysis project Ga0114958, IMG submission 89577) | Freshwater microbial communities from Lake Croche, Canada to study carbon cycling - C_130208_EF_MetaG | ecosystem: Environmental > Aquatic > Freshwater > Lake | place: Lake Croche, Canada... | reverse complement strand
TAGCGCAGGGTATGGAATCGCCGTGAGCGGCGATGGCTCGTCGGAGGCACGTGGACTTGCGGTCCTCAGGATCAGTTCGCCGAAGTGGGCGGAGTGATGTCGGGGCCTCCACGCCGCTTCGAGGTCCGTCCAAATCGACCGCGAGGAGGGACTCCGGAAGGTGTCGCCTTGACGGCTGGTGTTCCGGTGATGGTCGCCGTGGACGCCTTGACCCCCACTTCCTCTGATGGTGACGACTCGGAATCCGACCCGGCTGGTGTTGACTTGGTTGACGGCCGAGACTTCGACGAACTCCCATACCCGTAGCCATACCCGTAGCCATAGCCATACCCGTAGCCGTAGCCATAGCCGTAGCGGTAGTACGAGTAGGTCTCGGCGGCGGGGGCTCGGTTCAAGATCGTTCCTCGAACCGATGCGCCCACCTGCGCAAGGAGGCTCATGGATCGGGCAGTATCGCGTCGGGTTGAGATTCCTGCCGCAGCAACGAGAATCACCGCGTCGGCGCTTCCGGCAAGGACTGCGGAGTCGGACACCGGGAGCAGCGGAGGACTATCCAAGATGATCAAGTCACAGCGTTGGGCGAGAGCCTGCATGATCGTGCCAGCTCGGCGTCCAGCGAGGAGCTCGGAGGGGTTCGGCGGAATTGGACCGGCTGGCAGGATGCGCAGGTGTGGACTTCCGGGAACGTCCTGAATGGCGTTGTCAAGCTCTGCCTCGCCGAGGAGCACTGAAGTGAATCCCACTTCGTTCGATACGCCAAAAAACTCGTGGAGTCGAGGCTTGCGAAGGTCACACCCGACAATCACCACCTCTTGGCCGGCTGCTGCCATCGTGTAGGCCAGATTGCAGCTGAGCGTGGTCTTTCCGTCAGTGGCATTGCCACTCGTAACGAGCAGCGTCTTGATCGGATCGTCAATGGCCATGAATTGGATCGACGTACGGATATTGCGGAAGGCCTCTGCGGCCGGTCCCTTCGGTTGCTCGGCGGCGATCAGGAGAGGAACACGACGGTCGGTCCATTCGTTGATCGCCGGGATCAGGCCGAGCACGGGGATCCCCGGCGAGACCCTCTCGAGGTCCGCTCGAGTTCGAATCTTGTCGTCGATGGCCTCTTGAAGCAGCGCCAAGGCGATCCCGGCGGCGAGTCCGACGAGGCCTGCGAGGAGGATGTCAGAGGTCGGCTTGGGACTGATTGGCGTAAACGGGGGGAGTGAGTTTGAGACCTGAACGCCGGCACTTGTGGGGCTTTGAGTCTGGAGCGCATAGAGCTGTGCCTGGAGGGCGGTGCGCTTGTTCACAGCCACGCCAAGGATGCCCTGGGTCGTCTGCTGCTCAGCGGAACCTTTGGGCTGAACGGCGATCTGGTAGCTGTAGTCGTTGATCTGAGTCGTGAGGGCGTCGATGCGCTTTCGCAGGCTCTGCTCAAGGCTCAGCTGGTAGTACTGCGCTTTGTCACTCTGCACCTGGATGTAGCCCTGGATGTAGGCATTGACGATACGAGACGAAAGCACCGGGTTCGAGGCGAGGGCGAAGATGTTGGCCACCGTCGTTCCAGGGTTGATCACAACCTGCACTTTGGGGGCCGGCTGGCCGATGGCCTTCGAGGCCGCGGCGGTGACGGCGCTTGAGTTCACAAGAAAGGCGTCGGTCTGGATGCCTCGTCCGGCCAGGGCTGCCTTGTCGGTGAACTGCAACGAACCGGTGGCTCGGTACACCGGTGTCCTGATGCTGTCGACCGCTGCCATGCCGACGATGGCGATGATGACTGCGGCGATGATCACCCAGCGGCGACGCCACAGCACCTTGAGTGGGTCAAGAAGGTTGGTTGACGCGTTGCTTCCAGCAGCCATTCGGGCATCTTACTCTCGCCATCGCGTCATTCGGATGTCATCCCGGTCAAACGAGGATCGAGGCGTGCGCAGTGCGGCAAGAGGGGCTGTGGCAGAATCATCGAGTGGAATCGATAGGTCCGGCGCAGCTCCCTGAGATGAGTTCGACGACCGACCGAGGGGCGCTCTCTTGGTTTCCGGTGGCCGCCGCAGCTCTCTTCGGATTGGTGATCGCCGGGATCGCTGGAACCCACATCGTGGCCCTCGGCATCATCGTCCCCTTGGTGATCGGGATCGCATGGACGCAGCCTCGGACGCTCCTGCTCTTCCTTGCCGTGTGGCTCATCGAGTTGGGGTTGATCCGCAGAGTGGTAGCCAGCGGTGGTTCGGTTGGCCTGTCGGGGGATCCCCTGTTGATCGTGGGTCCACTGATCATCCTGTGCCTGCTGCTGGTGATGTCGTCGGGACGAGGCGCCTACAAGGGTCGATCGACCATGGCCTCGGCGGTTCTCGGACTCAACATCTTGGCCCTGGTCGAGGTGATCAATCCCGGCCAAGGAACGATCATGGTGGGCCTCGGCGGACTCCTTTTCATGCTCATCCCAGTCTGCGCATTCTGGATCGGTCGCGGGCTGCTCGATGAGGACCTTGCCCGGCAGTTGGTCTGGGTGGTGGCGATCGTTGGGGCGATGTCTGCGGCCTATGGCCTCTTCCAAACCTTCGGAGGATTTCCGTCGTGGGATAAAAATTGGTTGCAGACCAAGGCATACCGAGCGCTCGTCGTGCATGGCCAGGCTGTCCGTGCGTTCGGCACCATGTCCTCGAGTCAGGACTATGCAGCGTTCATGTCGGTGACGATGTTGGCTTGGGTGGCTCTGTTGGTTGACAAGGTTCGCCGGGTTCCACGCTGGTTCAACATCGCCATGATCATCTTGACCGGAGCGGCACTGTTCTACTCGTCGGTGAGGACGGCCGCCGCCCTCGCGATCATCGCACTGTCGGTGGTGTTCTGCGCCATTCGTCGGCTCTCACTCTCGATGGCGGTGGTGGCGGCTCCCATGTTGGTGTTGGTGGCCTTCTTCGGACTGCAGCTCGTCGGCAATGGTTCGACTGCATCGGACACCGGCGTCGAGAAGTCCTCGACCCAGGTGCTTGCCAACCATCAGCTCAGTGGCCTCACGAATCCAACAGGGTCGAACTCGAGTCTGAATGGTCATGTGACAGCCACGATCAAGGGGATGTCCAAGGCCTTTTCCAAGCCCATTGGGAACGGTGTGGGCGCCGTGACGCTGGCAGCTGGTCGCTTCAACAACGGCAAGGCGTTCAACAACAACACTGAATTCGATCCGGGCAACATGAGTGTTGCCTTCGGAATCTTGGGGCTCGGTGGGTACCTCGCCGTGCTCTTCTTGGGCTTGAGCCGCACGTATCGCATGGCCACCGCACGGCGTGATGCGATCTCCGTGTTCTGTCTTGGGGTCGTGATGGTGATGCTCCTCGAGTGGTTCAACGGTGATCTCTACGCATCCTCGTGGCTCGTGTGGCTTTGTTTGGGCTTCGTCGATGGCAACGAAATGAGACTCGAAGAGGCGGCAGACGATATGGCCCGGGTGTCGACGCCCCTCGTCACAAGTCGCCGGCGCTGGTCCACTTCGTGACCCAACCTGTCGGTCCCGTCGAGTGACGGTTCCCTCGGTCAGGCATATCGGACTCGAGGATCCCGAGTCTCGGCCCGGCGGGCTGAACCGTTATCTCGCCGATCTCGTGGCCGCACAGATTGAGGCCCATGTCGATGCGGAGGGAGTCGTACTCGGCTCTGCCTCATCCACACCAACTCCCGGGTTGGTCTGGGCTGGATTGAAGGATGCACCGCTCTGGCGCAGGTTGTGGATGATGCGCCGTGGAGCGACTCGGCCTCCGTTGCCCGATGTGGTCGACGTCCACTTTGCCCTCTATGCCCTCGGTTCGGTGCTCCCGATCATCGGTCGCCTCCGGGGGCGTCCCCTTGTCGTTCACTTTCAAGGGCCGTGGGCAGATGAGAGCACGACCGAGGGGAGCGGTCGGCTCAATGCATGGGCCAAGCGAGTGATCGAACGAGCGGTGTACCGCAGAGCCGATCGTGTCATCGTCCTGTCTCGGGCCTTTGAGCAGCTCGTCGTCGATCGCTACGGCGTTGACCCAGATCGGGTGCGTAGGATTTCACCAGGCATCGACGCCAAGCGCTTCACTCCGGGTGAGTCGAGCGAGGCGCGTCGCCGCGTCGGCATCGACGATTCGACCACCTTCGTCGTCCTGGCAGTCCGACGACTCCGGAACCGGATGGGTCTCGAGGTGGCGATCGAGGCCATGAGCCAGATAGCTAGACCCGGTGCGCTCCTCGTCATCGTGGGAGAGGGACCCGAACGGGCTCGACTCGAGGCTTTGGCGAGCGAGCTTGATGCCCCGGTGCGGTTTGTGGGCCGAGTGTCGGACGAGCAACTCGTCACCTGGTACCGAGCGGCTGATGTGTCGGTGGTTCCTTCCGTTGCCCTGGAGGGATTCGGGCTGGTGGTCCTTGAGTCGCTGGCCTGCGGGACGCCGGTGATCGCTTCGGATCTCGAGGGCTTGCGTGATGCGGTGGAGGGCCTCGAGGGAGCGAAGCTCGTAACGCCTGGTTCGGTCGAGCAGATGGCGGCTGCACTCGATGACGTTGGCTCAGGGTCGACCCCATCGAAAGCAGCCTGCCGAGACTATGCAGAACAGCATGGTTGGGCCGAAGTGGTACGCCTTCATGGGCGCGTCTACGACGAGGTCCTCGGTCACTCCCGTCCATTGACGGTGTTCCTCGGTCACTCGGCGGCGCTCTCAGGGGGCGAGTTGGCCTTGGCGCGTCTGTTGCCGGCGATGACCGACGATCGAGACGTGCTCGTCATCCTCGCCCAACAGGGTCCACTCGTTGATCGGCTTCAAGACGCAGGGGTGCGAGTCGAAGTCATCGCCATGGACGAGGAGGCTCGGTCCATGGGGCGCGATCGGGTGGGACGGGGCTTGTCTCAGCTGCGCCGGGGCATGGCGGCCCTTCAATACTCCCTGCGGCTGGCTCGCCGGCTGCGGCAATTGCATCCGGACCAGGTCCACACGAACAGCCTGAAGGCTGCGCTCTACGGCGGGATGGCTGGCCGGCTGGCGAGGGTCCCCTGTGTGATCTGGCACGTGCGCGACCGGATCGCTGAGGACTACCTGCCGGGTCGGGCGGTCCGGCTCGTCCGGGCGCTGGCTCGTCGGATCCCTGATGGCGTGGTGGCTAATTCCCTGACGACCTTGGCCACATTGGGTCCCTTGGATGTCCCAACGCTGGTGCTGTCGAGCCCGCTCGACCCCTCGATCAGCCCTGCGGCGAGCAAGGTACGTGCAGGTCCGCTGCGTGTCGGGGTTCTGGGTCGTTTGGCCCCCTGGAAGGGTCAAGACCTGTTTCTCGAGGCCTTTGCCGAGGCGTTCGCCACCTCGAACGTCACCGGCACCATCATCGGAGCACCATTGTTTGGTGAGGATTCCTTTCACGACGAGCTCGATCAGAGCATCGACCGGCTGGGCCTTCGAGGGAAGGTGGAGATGGTGGGGTTCACAACCGACGTAGCCGGCTCCCTAGCCGAACTCGACGTGCTGGTCCACACCTCGCGAATCGCCGAGCCCTTCGGCCAAGTGGTCATCGAAGGGATGGGAGCTGGACTATGCGTTATCGCCGCTGACTCGGGCGGTCCGGCGGAGATCATCACCGATGGTGTTGACGGCCTGCTCTATCAGACCGGGAGCGCATCGGACCTCGCGCGGGTGCTGGCATCGGTGGCGATCGACGGTGAGGCTCGTGAGCGACTTGGACGCGCTGGCATCGAGACAGCGAGACGCTTTCGTCCCGAGCTATTGGCAGCCGAGCTCGAGGGCTTCTATGAGATTGTGGGCCGGCGTCGCTGATGGAGCTCTCGATCGTCATCCCATCGAAGGACCGTCCGGTGCTCTTGGCTGGGTGCCTTGAAGCGGTGCGAGCATCGCTCAGAGCCTCAGGACGTGAGGCCGAGATCATCGTCGTCGATGATGGTTCTTCGCCACCCCTCGTTCTCCCCGGATCTGACATCGTACTGGTCAAGGGCTTCGGCGAAGGTCCCGCGCGGGCGCGAAACCGAGGTCTGGTCGTGGCCACGGGAGACGTGGTGGCGTTCACCGATGACGATGCGCACGTGGCGAGATCATGGGTGGCGGCACTCTGCGACGCAATGGATGCTGACCCCACGGCTGTCGGCGTGCGGGGGCCGGTGGTGTCGCCGCCATACGACCCGCTTTTCGAGCACAGTGTCGAAGATGCCGACGGTGGTCGGTTCCTTACCTGCAATGTGGCCTATCGGCGCTCCGATCTGGTGGCCGTCGGTGGATTCGATCCAGCATTCCGCCATGCCCACGAGGACGTGGATCTTGGCCTCCGGATCGCGGAGCGAGGTGCGGTGTTGTTCGACGAGCAGATGGTGGTGACACACCCGGGAAGACACTTTGCCGCCAAGGAGTATGACCGTCGAGCCCGCTTCATGCTTGATGACTGGCTGGTCTTTCGCCGGCATCCAGCACTCCTCGGGGATCGAGGGGGCGTTGGAACCGCGCCTCTTCGGATCACCGCGAGACGGTGGGCAGCGATGCTGCATGATCCCAAAGCCAACGTGCGAACAGGGACCAGAGTGCTCCGTTGGGCCCGTCTGGCCTTTGGCCAGGTGGGCAGAATGGCATGGTTGACGGCGAGCGATCGACGCGGCCACCTGGGCCGACCGATCGATCCTCGGTCGGGTCTCCGGCTCGATGGCTTGCGGATCGCCTATGTCGGTCCAGTGCCATCTCGTCAATCAGGGGGCGCTCCAGGGGTTGAGGCCGCCATCCTCGCTCATCTCGCCATGCGGGGGTGTTCGGTCGACTGCTTCGTGCCGACCTCCGCACATTTCACGTCGCCGGACGACATCGCCGAGGTGGAGGGAATCCGAGTCATTGAGGGTCGAAGCAGTTTCCGCTTCGGGCGCTGGTACTCCTCGAACCCACTGGCGAAGATGGTGAGTTTTCAGGCGTTTCAGGCGATGAGCCGCAGCCGGCTGGCGAGAGTGCTAGCTGCCGAGCACGCCATGGATCCCTATGACGTGATCTACCAGTGCTCGTCGATCGAGTCCTTTGGGATTCCGAGCTCGAGGACTCGGCGTCCTCCGCTGGTGATCCATCCCAGTGTCCACGCTGCTGGCGAGTTGCGGTGGCTACGACGAGAGGCAGCGCTGGCGGCTCGCTGTGGCTCGCCGGTCAAGGCCATGGCGGTGAGGGCATGGATGAGAATCCGCGCCGTGCGCCAGCGCCGAGACATCGCTCACGTCGACGAGGTGCTGGCCATCTCGGCCACCTTCGGTGAACTTCTGGTGGATGACTACGGCATCGATCCCGAACGCGTGGTCGTCGTGCCCAACGCCATCGACACCGCCTACTTCACCCCTGGGCCTCTCGTTACCGACGGTCCAGCCATCATCTTGATCCTTGGTCGTGTCGTGGTGCGCAAGGGTGTCGAGGACATCGTGGCTCTGACGCATCGTCTACGTGACCTCGAAGGACAGGTTCGATTCGTCGTGATTGGTGATGGTTCACTCTGGTCTGACTATCGACCACTGCTCGATGATCTCGCACCTGGCATGGCAGAGGTGATCTCCCAGCAAGGACGTCATGAGGTGCGTGAGCGGCTGCGCGGGGCCCGGGTCCTGATCCAGGCCTCGCACTACGAGCCATTCGGGTTGACGGTCGGGGAAGCACTCGCGTGTGGGGTGCCCACCATCGTCACCGACGCCGTGGGTGCCGGAGAGGGTGTCTCGGCCGATGTCTCGACCTGTGTGGCTGTCGGTGATGTCGACGCACTTGAGGCGGCAGTCCGGGCCGAACTCATCCTGGGTCCGCTCACCGAGCAGCGCCAGGAGGCCTGTCGAGCCGAAGCGATTCGTCGTTACTCCCCGGCAGTGGTGGGGGAGCAGGCCCTCGAAGCGCTCAGGTCGGTAGCTTCGGGCGGACGAAGGTAGGTCTCCTCCCCCTGGCGCGGTCCCAGAGGGCAGCGGTGTTGCCGGAGAGCGCACCGGCGAGCCGGGTCAGGGCGCTGCGGTCTCCCCGGGCCACGAGCACGAGGGCCCGGACGATCCCCGGCATGGCGCGATCGCCAATGAGGACGGCATAGAGGTAGCGAACCACCATCCTCCCCCCGCCGAGCAGGCCGATCGAGGTGGTGAGGTTGTAGGCGTGTCCGGCGACAGCCGATGCGGGAGGCGCTCCACGTTGATCGAGGTCCTGGCGTTCAGCGGGATGGTGGTCAACGATGATGGCAGGGTCATAGACGAGCCGTCGGCCGGCCTTGTGCACCATGGCCCCCATCGCTACTTCGAAGTGGATCTGGGTCCCGGCGCCCCGGAGGCCAGATGGGAGCGCGAGCACGTCTCTGCGGTAGGAGGAGTTCACTCCCTTGAGGACATCGACATCGCGTGGTGGGCCGGAGCCGAGATGGTGATTGCCGATGAGACGACCGAATGAGGAGATGACCCCAACCCGCTCGCGCAGTGCCTCGATTCGCAGCGAGCCATCGGGGTCATGGATGACGTCTCGGCCTCCAGCCGCTCCGATGGTCGGGTCGCTGTACACGGCTTCGAGCTGTTCGAGCCACGAAGGCGACGGACAGGCATCGTCATCGGTGAAGGCGATCACCTCGCCGGAACTGGCCAGGGCTCCTTGTGCCATTGCCCAAACCGCTCCGGGTTGATCAACGAGGACTTCAAGGACCATTGGGTAGCCAGCCAGCACGGCACGGGACTCATCGTCATCGATCCTCACCACCACGATGATCTCGTCAGCTGGTCGCGACTGGTCCAGCAGGGCGGGAATGCAGCGACGGAGGGCGTCAGGCCGCCGGTAACTCGGGACCACCACAGAGAACTTCATGGGCCAACCTTCTCGGGCCGGATGAGGAGGTGAACAACCCGAGGACGAAGGAGCTTGCGTATCGGTCCGGGCAGCGAGCGCCGAAGGAAGGTCACATCCTGCTGGTCGAGATAGCGCCAGGCCCGCAGTCCCGCGATGAGCACGACATAGTTGACAACCAGCAAGACACCCAGGGCAGCGAGCGCAGGCAGCCGATGGTGCTCAACAGTGACCGGCATCAATGCGATCATCAGGCGGTCGACCAATATCGCTGGGGCGACGGCTGCCATGAGGGGCAGCATCCATTTCCAGACCGAGGTCCATCCTGAAAGGCTCAGCAATTGGTTGACCCGTATCTGGAGATAGGCGTTGGTGGTGACGGTGGCCAGCAAGGTTCCGAGCAGAACGCCCGGCATCCCAAAGGGAATGGCCAGCGCGATGGTCGCCACAAGGTTGACGGCGAATCCCGCGAATCTGGCCCGGACCCCATAGCCAACCTTGCCCATGGCGTAGATCCCGATCCCGGCCGTCTGACCCAACATGCTGGCCAGCATGCTGGCGGCCACGATGCAGGTGGCGAGGTCGGCTTGGCTGTAGGAGCGACCTTGCCAGAAGGCAAGGATGACCGGCGCTGCGCCCACGATGATCGAGCCGATGCCGGCCCCAAGGAGGAAGGAGATGCGGTTGGAACGGATCGACATCCGGGCGATCGCCTCGCGACCCTCGCCTGCCTGTTGGGATGCAGACATGGCCGGGAGCGTGGCTTCGGGCACGGTGGCGAAGTAGGGAATCTGGCGGGCCAGCCGGCTACCTAGGTTGGCAACGCCTGCGGCTCCGGCGGAGACGAATGTACCGATGACGATTGGATCAGTTGAATAGGTCAGGGTGTTGAGGATGCTCGTGATCTGTGCCCATCCGCCGAAGCGGCGCACTTCTCGGAAGACCGCTCGATCGAGCCGTGCGGGATTGCCAAGTGGGAATCCATTTCGGCGCCATGCCACAACAAACGTGGCGAGGGCCACGACGATGCCTTGGACGAACGACGCCAGGATCAAAGCCCAGAGCTCAAGCCCGACGACGAACCCGATGACGAGGACGACTCCGTAGAGAAGCCGCGTCGCAACATCGATGACCGTCGTGATCCAGAGCAGACCGATGGCGGTCAACTGGCCGGAGAGAACGGCTTGCATGGCGGTGAAGATGACAAGTGCGTATCCCCACCAGAAGAACACCACGAGCTGGTGGGTCGAGGTGTGGGGAACGTGGAGGTGCGAGGAGAGCACGGGAATGACGAACCACATCACCGGCGCCACTAGGAGACCGAGGAACACCCACGACGCCAATCCCAGGCTGGTGAGTCTCGCCATCTCCTTGGTGTCCCCGCGAACGTGCGCCATCGCACCGAATCGAGCGACGATGCCGCTGGTGCCGGGATCGAGGACGGTGATGTAGCCAGCTGCTGTCGTGAAGATTGCCCATGCACCAAACATGGCGATGCCGACATTGGAGATGATCACCGGGGTCAAGATGAAGCCGATGGCGACCACCACAATCTGGCCGATCGTCATGATGGCCGAGTTGGCGAGGATGCGCCCTCCGCGGTGCTCGTTACCCCGCCGCATGATTGGCTCGCCCCGGCTGTCTGCGCCGCCCTCAGTCACCGGTTCATCCTCGCACAGAGGGCTCGCCGATCCGCCCATCGACATCTCAGCGGCGTGCGGATGAGACCACTTCTCGAACAAGCTCATGCATCCGGTTGATGAAGCGCTCGGCCCCAAATCGGTCGGCGTGGGCTCGGAGATTGACAGGGTCGAAGGTTGTGGTTCCGACGTCATCGAGGGCGGCGGAGATCGCAGGAGCGTTGAGGTCATCGAAGAACAGGCCGGTAGTTCCTTCGACAATCGTGTCGAGGTGCCCGAGCGCCCGCAGAGCGATGGTTGGAGTCCCAAAGCTTGCCGCCTCGATCGGAGTCAGGCCGAAGTCCTCGAAGGCGGGCGCCACAAGACCTCGTGCCGCTCGGTACATCCATCGCAGTTCGTCGTCAGTGGCTTCATGGCGAAGCATGACGTTGGAGGGAGCCGTGCGGGATATCTGCTCTCGAAGGGGTCCATCTCCGACAATCACGAACTGATCCTGGGGTCGCGCACGCGCGACGTCAAGGATCATCCCGACGTTCTTGTAGGGAAGGAGTCGAGCGACGGTGAGCCAGAAACCTTCGTCGAGTCCGACCACCGGCTGCTCCGCTCCTCCTGAGATGAGGGCCGGAGCGGGAGGAAGAACCTCGGCCTCGATGTCATAGAGCTCGGCTACCTGTCGGGCGATCGCGGTCGAGTTGACGACAAGTCGATCGGCAGCCTTCATGGCCTTGCGATCCCACCGCCGCATTGACGGCCCGATGCTCACAGAAAGCACTCGGGCGGCGAGCCCAAGGGAGCGACCGCCGCCGGCGGAACCTGTGGAGTAGCGCTCGGGCTGATGGAGCCAGCGTGCCGGCGAGTGGCAGTAGACCACTCTTGGGATCTCCGACCGTATGCCGTGAGCCCATGCGCTCGAGCTCACGATGAGTGCATCGCCCGATACCGGCAGCGTCGCGAAGGCGGGAGCCAACAGCAAGATGCCCCTCCGGGGATCGCGTCGGATCGGCCCGATCCGGTTGATCGCGCTGGTGGTCACATCAAGGGATGCAAACTCGTCGTAGGTTCCGCTCGGCTCGAAGCAACTGGTGTAGATCTTTGCCCCAGGAAAGCCCTGGGCCAAGGTAAGCACGACTCGTTCGGCTCCCCCCCTCTGTGTGAGGTAGTCGTGAACGATGCCCACGCGGGGGAAGGAATCAGTAGGATCCAAGGCCCTTGGCCATGACGCCGGGGGTTTCTGACATGATCCGAAGGTCCCAGACATACGACCACGAGGCGACGTAGAGGTAGTCGAGCTGTCGCAGGTCGTCGGCACTGAGCTCATTGCGGCCTGACACCTGCCACAGGCCGGTGATGCCGGGACGAACCTCGAAGCGTCGGGCCGTCCATCCTTCAAGTTCATCCGATTCCGACAATATGAAGGGTCGAGGACCCACCAGCGACATATCGCCTCGGAGGACATTGAGGAACTGCGGTATCTCGTCGATGCCATATTTTCGAAGTACAGCGCCGACTCTGGTTGAGCGATTCACCAGCGTTGCCTTGTTGCGGCTGACGTGCAGGGGCGTGTCGAGCGGATGCTCGTTCGGGAGCCCATCTTCAGGAGGATCGTCGTCGATGGCCACGGTCATGGTTCGGAATTTCACGATGGAGAACCTGTGTCCACCTCGGCCGACCCGCTCTTGTCGGAAGAAGACGGGACCCTCGGACGTCAGCTTGATCAGCACGGCGATGATGATCCAGAACGGCAACGTGACGAGCAATGCTGCTGCGGCGCCAACGATATCGGTGAAACGCTTGACCATCCGGTCCCATCGGGTCATCAGCGGGGGAGCCACCTCGAGAAGCGGGAGGCCCGAGAGGTCGGTGAGCCGGGACCTCCACGAAACGAGTTCGAAGCCACGCGGCACCAAGGAGATCTTGGTGAAGGGCAGGATGGACCTATAAATTTCGGCGGTCTCTGACCCGATGAGGCCGGTCGACCCGATGATCACCCGGTCGATGGACAGGGACTGTACGAGATCGACAAGGTCATCGAGAACTCCGATGGCGTCATCGGGTGCAGGGCCGCTTGGCACAACCCAACCCACCAGATCGAAGCCATGTTGGATGGCGATGTGGGTTCGAAATCGATCTTTGCGTAAGCCAGAGTCGACAAGCAGGACCCGCACCGGCTGCTTGGTCAGTGCTCGGTGGCGCAGGATCACTCGACCGGTCGTGATCAGCACAAAACAGAGCAGTGCGATCGCCACGACGACCACAGAGGTTGACTGATGGGAGCGGAAGAGATGGTGCAAGAGGCTCGACAGCGCCAGCGACACAATGGCGCCGAAGCTCACCCCGAACAGAAAATCCTTGAGCATGGTGAAGGTGCTCTGGTTCGGACTGCGCAGATTTGATCGGTAGGTACCAGCGAGGGCCATGCCGAACACGATGCTCAACGGGAATGAAGCGAACGCGATGACGTTCGTCCAATAGGCGTTGAACTGATTAGCACTGTTCGTGGCCAGAGGCGCTACCAGAGCGAGGCCAACCACCACGGAGGTCGCGCTGAGCACGAGGTCGCTCACCAAGAGGCGCCACGTCCACGATGGTCCCTCCCATGGGTGGCCGCTTGAGGAGGCCACGGCATCGGGGGTCCCGGCGGCGTGCACACCCGCCGAGGAATCGCCCTCCCCCTTCTGCATGGTCGTCACGCCATCCCCTTTGTGATCTTTATTACCTGCCTGATGGTAGATGATCGTGTCCGTTCAACTCACTCAGACGCAACAAGGGTTATGCAATTTGAGATGGCAAGTTACCCAAGGCTCCGAGGGCATGGACTCCGCCGTCCACGTGGAGGATCTCACCGGTGGTAGCGGGAAGAAGATCGCTAAGCAGGGCTACCGCTGCCCCGGCCACTGGAGTGGCGTCAGACACATCCCATCCCAGCGGAGCGCCGGCTGACCAGGCGTCTTCGAAACCACTGAATCCGGGGATTGACTTC
>Ga0114958_10002600_pt1 | contig 13417 bp, 8 predicted proteins | sample C_130208_EF_Meta_FD_89577 | JGI IMG/M metagenome (GOLD analysis project Ga0114958, IMG submission 89577) | Freshwater microbial communities from Lake Croche, Canada to study carbon cycling - C_130208_EF_MetaG | ecosystem: Environmental > Aquatic > Freshwater > Lake | place: Lake Croche, Canada... | reverse complement strand
TCCTGGGCAGCGCAAAATGCGCACGCAACGCTGAGAGCGTTTCGTCCGAGAAAAAAGTGATCTGTCCGTTGTAATCCGGGCGATATCCGTAGAAACGATCGCCCTCGATGCCCCAGCCGGCGCGGCAACGAATCGTCGTGGGTTCTTCCGTGAGATGCGTACCGGCTGGCAGGCTGCGGCGGCCAAAAAAATTGTGGCCGGAAGAAATAAAGAAGCGCTCGATCGTGACGTGCATCCGAAAGTGAAAGCAAAGCTAGGCGCGGCACCCATGACAAGATAGGGAAATCAAGCGTACGGGCACAAAAAAGGCGGCCGGAAAATCCGACCGCCTTGATAAGTTGATTAAAGCGAGCCGCTCACGCGCCGCTCATTAGTAATCGTAGGAAACACTGATACGAACGTAGCGAGACGTCTGGAAGGACGTAGGTAGGTTGTAAGTGGGGTTCGAGACGTTGAGACCGGTCTCGGCGACATTGTTATATTCGGTGGCAGAATGAAGATTGAAGACGTTGAACACATCCAAGCCGAAGCCGAGTTTGTCGGCGGCCCAGCGGGGACGATACTTCAAGGTCAAATCGATTTGGTTGTTCCAAGGCGTGCGACCGGCCGAACCACGCGGGGTGGCTTTGCTATTCGAAAAGAACGAAGCAGCGCCGTATTGAGCCGCGAACGGATCCGTGGGGTGGAAACCAAGGGCATTCTTGGGCGTGCCGGACTCGAGGCGGAAGTTGCCGCCGAGTTGAACTTCCTTGGTGAGGTTGTAAGCGCCGAAGAGCTTAAACTTGTGGCGACGGTCGTTGGCGAGGTAGCCGGTGCTGTGATCCATCAGGCCGGGATGGTCGAAGAGGACGGTGAGGCCGGCATCGGTCTGGCCGTTGTCGGACAGCACGGAGCCTTCGTCGTTACCCCAGCTGTAGGAATGGGTGTAGGAGCCTTGGAGCATCCATTTGCCGTTGTAGGCTTTTTCGAAGAAGACTTCGGCGCCGACGTATTCGCGTTTGGCCTTGGGATACTTAAGCTCGGCGGGCGTGAAGCTGACCGCGCGCAATCCTTTGCCATCACCGAAGTCTACGTAGGTAGTCATAGGCTGGCCGGGGTTGGTGAGGACGTAGTAGTCGTTACCACCGGCGGCGAAGCCCTTGATGTTGTTCTTAGCGGCGTAGGCATTGAGGGTCTCGTCGATGGCGACGTCTTCGATGAAGCGGCCAACGTTGCGATAGGTGCCGCGAATGCCGACGGTCCAATCCTTATTCACCTGCTTTTGATAGCCTAGGATGTATTCATCTTGATACATCGGCTTGAGGTTGCGGTCCACGATCTCGAGCGGATTGTGGATTTCGCCGCTGGCGAACACGTTGCGGCCGCCGATTTGGGCGCCGAGGGTTGGCGTGGAGTCGGCTTTAACGCCATTGAGAGCGTAGTACTCTTCGTAGTAAGTTTCGCCACCGGCGAGACGGATATTGGTATTGGTGGCGATGGGCAGGTAATAGCGACCGTAGTTAGCAAAGATCTTAGATTTGCCGTTCTTTTCGACGTCGAACGAGGCGCCGAGGCGAGGAGCAAGCTGGTTATTGATCTTTACGAAGGTCGCACCTTCAGAATTGCGGTTATCAAAGCCTTCGTTGCGGAGGCCTAGGCTGAGAAGCAATTGGTCGTCGAGGAGTTTCCAGTTGTCTTCGGCGTAGTAGGCGTTGGTGAGCGTTTGGAAGGCGCCGCCGTTAGCGTAAATACGCTTGCGGGCGTATTCGGTCACACCCGCAGGAACGATCCCGCCGTTGGCGAGAGTTTTGCCCGGAGCCGTGACAACATAACGCCAGTAAACGCCACCGGAATAAGCCACGAGGCTGTTGGAGGTGTTGTCTTCGCGGTCGAGACCGAAGCGGAGTTGGTGAGCACCGGCAAATTTGAAGCTGTAATCACCGTCGATGCGCATCGCTTTGCGCGAGTCTTCAAGCGTGGTGGGCTGGGCGGTGGTCGCCTTGCTGATGAGAATCGCGGTGCCGGAGCGGGCATCGAGAACATAAGGAATGCTATCACCGGCGCCAGCGTCCGTGAAGTTAGCCGTGCTCTTGCCGTAGAGGGCGGAGAGATTGAAGTCTTCGGTGAGTTTGCCCGAGTAGCGGAAGATGTAGTCTTTACCACCGCGCTTGGCTTCGGAGATACCATTGGAGGCGCCGATAGCACCCGTGGCGTAAGTATAGCCAAGGGTCTCGGTTTCGGTCTTACGTTTGTCGGAAATGGCTGTGAGTTCGAAGCTATGATTGTCGCTTACATTCCAGTCGAGCTTGGCGCCGTAGAACGGATCCTTACTGCGAGAGCGACTGTAGGTCGATACGCCAGCACCTTCGGACTTGTTATCGCGGGCGTTATAGAGGCCGTAGAAGAACAGCTTATTTTTGATGAGTGCACCACTGGCGTAGACGTTAGCATTGAGCGAGCTGGAGTCGCTACGCGAGCGGTTGATGTAAGGGGAACCGTTGGGCTGGTTGACGCTGGGGGAGCGAGAGGCGAGCTGCTCGGGTTCGTAGTAAATATTCGCGCCGGCTTTAAAGGTGTTACCACCGCGTTTAGTGGTGGTGTTGATCACGCCGCCGGTCGAACGACCGAACTCGGCGCCGTAACCACCAGTCTTAACTTGGAATTGGTCGTAAAACTCGAATGGCACGGTACCGCCACCGAGGCCGTTACGAGCGTTGGTGAGGTTAAAGCCGTTCACGTAGTAAGCGTTTTCGCCGACGGAGGAACCACCGAAGGAGGCGAGATTACCGAAGGCGGCGACGCCCTGAGTCGTGCCGGGCGCGAGCAGCGCAACGGCCGTGGTGTTGCGAGCAACAGGAAGCTGTTTAATGACCTGTTGGTTGAACACCGTGACGGATTCAACTGAGGAAACGTCGATCGGGGAAACTGAGCCAGCGCTGACGCTGAATTTCTCAAGCGAGATCACATCGGTCTTGGCACCAAAGCGAACCGAAGAACCGGTGCCGAGATTGACGCTAACGTTATCCACGACCTGGTCGGGCTGACCCTTGACCTTGAGGGTGACTTTGTAATCACCGACCGGGAGGGAGGAGATGCGGTAGTTGCCGGAGGCGTCGACCAACGCGTCGCGCTTTTGGCCTGTCGTGAGACTGACCGCCGAAACCGTGGAACCGGCAGGAGCGCCCGCGCCATAAATGTAGCCTTCGGTGTTACTTTGAGCGTAACCGATCGAGGAGCCAAGGGTGAGAAGTGCCACAGTCAGCGCCGCATTAGCGACAGAGACCGTGAGACTCGTGGATGCCATCAGAGCGCGAAGCAGCGCACGCAAGCTATCGAATCGTTTGTTGTTCATTTGTTTGCTAGGTTTGTGGTGAAAAAATAATCTGGCGCTTAACAGCGACAGCGTAATTTTTCGACAGAACGAAGGAGTAATTTGCTTATCCGCAACGCTATTTTACATTTTGGTGACAAATTAACGCTTATAAATTGCTATTAACCCGAGCCGTATGAGTTTATGAGAATAGGATCCGTGGGACCCTTAGCAGTTGGGCGCCTGCTGCTGAAATTCGAAAACTATCCGAATGAAAAAACACTCATCATTCTTGTGCTCTGCACTTTTATTAGGTAATTTTTGCCAACAGCTTTCATCACAATCCGTGAGTGACATTAGGGGATTCGCCCCCGTGTCCGTATCCTCAGCCAATTACCGAGAAACCCCTTGGGATGTAGTTTCCCAAAGCGTTCACTCCCCGAATTCACTCAACCCACTTCCTCGTGATCTAAAGCCACTACCTACAACAAAATACTTTATCTTCATTCCGGGTGAAATATTTCCGGCCGATCTAAATTACGAACAAGTCTGTGGATTCCTAACGTCCGCTCTTGCCAAAAAAAACTACCTTAACGCTGCCGACGCTCAAGGAATCGTCCGTGAGCCCACCAAAGTCTCGCTCATGCTGCGCGTAAACTACGGGGTATCACTCTGGCGGCTGCCAGTCGTGCGCACCGAACATATAACCTGGGAAGAGGGCCTGGTCGGTAAACCGCATGATTCACGTAGCCTCACCCATCTGGGCGGGGACATCGTTTGGAACAATCGAGCAGGAGGAAACGACGATGCCCTCGATGTGGGCGCCAAAAACGAATCCGCGAAAGGCCTTTTCGGCAGTTCCGGGGGCTCAAGCAGTGGAGCCCCTTCCCCACCGTCCATCAATTACGCGGACGGTGCGCCAACGGCGTATGAAAGCACCCGCGAGTTCAACTTAATCGTGGTAGATGCGTTTGATTATGCGGAGCTGAAATCCAAGGGTAAATTAGCCAAGGCAATTTGGACCACGTTTGTTGCGGCACCGGTCGAACGAGGCCAAAAGTTTTCCGAGGTGCTCAGCACGATGTTACGCAGTGCAGCACCCTACTGGGGCGAAACGACCACCGGCATGCAGGTGTTCAACGACGCTCGCGCAGAGGTGCACATCGGCGAGGCCGTTGAAATAAAAGAATCCCCAACGGCACCCAAATAAAATGGGGGGGTCGTAAAAAAATGGAGCTCTCGCCCGCTATCAGATTTAAGGTTTCAGCGGATCGGCGATGACTTGCGTCGGACTAATTTTCACTGTGCCCACACGCGGGAGATTCTTCTTCAAGAACACATCCACTAGTGTGAAGTAGGCGATACGCTTCTCTTCCTTCCGGAAGCCGTGGCCTTCGTCGGCCTCGATGATTAATTCGTAGTTGGTCTTACCGGCTTTTTTCAGCGCGCGCTCCATGTCGAAACCGTGATCAATGTTCACTCGTGGGTCGTTTTTACCATAAGCCATCAGTAGGGGGACGGCAATTTTATTGGCAAAATTTACAGGAGACGTGTCGTGGATGCGTTTACGATCCGTTGCATCGCTCAATTTACCTAGCCGGGTATTGCGCCAGTACATTCGATCAGGCGGAGCATCACGCGGTATCAGCAGGTTAATATCCGTGACGCCGACGTAGTTGATACCCGCGCAATAGAGTTCGGGGGTGAAGACCAGTCCGGCCATGGTGGCGTAGCCGCCGTAACTGGCGCCACTGATCACGACACGGGCAGGATCGGCGATGCCTTCAGCGATGGCCCACTTCACGCCGTCACTCAGGTCGTCTTGCATTTCGAGGCCCCATTTTTTGAAACCGGCGGCTTCAAAAGTAATTCCGTAGCCGCCAGAGCCGCGATAATCGACTTGGAGCACGGCGAAGCCGCGACTGGCGTAAAATTGGACTTCGTCGTTATATCCCCATTCGTCGCGAATCCCAAAAGGGCCACCATGCGGATGTAGGATAAGGGGCAAGTTTTTAGCGGGTAGTCCTGGCGGAAGCGTGAGATAGCCGTGGAGTTTCAAACCGTCGCGCGCGGTGTAACTGATGGGGCGCATTGTGGCCATTTTATCGGGGTCGATACCCGGTTTGATGACAGCAATTTCATTCAGTCGGTTAGTTTTCCGATCGAACATGTAATACACACCAGGATCACGATCACTGGTAGAAAGGTAGATAATTTTAGATCCGTCGGCTGCGAATTGACGAGGGCGGTGGACCGTGTCGGGCAGGGAAGCTTCCAATTTCTGCTGAATTTTACGCATGTCCTCGTCGAGCCAATGAAAGCGAGTGCGGTCAGCGGAATAGGACAGACCAACAATTTTCTTTTTTACCGGATCGAACAGAGTGTTGCCTGAAAAACTAGTGGCGGCTGCGCCGTTGGCATCGACGGCATCATAGGTTTCATCGGCGAAGACTAGGTCGAGTTGCTTACGCTCAAGCACGTCGTAGCGGTAGATGGCTTTAGTTTTGCGGCCGATGTTGGACCAGATAAAGAGCGTGCGATTGTCGCCGTCGAAGGCGATGGGCTCCCAGCCCTCTGCATCCATATGGTGTTCGCCGAGGGCAGTCCAGGTTTTGGAGGTGGGATCGCGGTAGAGAACGCGGCGAAGTTGTTCTTTTTGAATTACGGCAAGGCGAACTTGGCCGGCGGTATCACGCAGGTAGTAATCTACATCACCGGGGGCTTCGACGACGGTGGTCATGGCACCCGTTTTAAGATTAAGTTTGGCGACGTCGGACCAGGAGGCGTAAGTGAGATTAGCGAGGACTAAGATGTTTTTGGGGTCATCTTCGATCCGGCCAAGGACGCTGCGGAAGCGGACGTTGATCTCATCGTTGGAATCGGCCTTAGAGTAGCCGGAAGCTAGGACGACAGGATCTTGGCCGTCGCGATTCACTGCGTAGAGAGCAAAAGATTCTTTGCCGTCGTCGTCTACCCGGAAAAGGAGGCGGTCGTTGTTGGCCCAACTGGGCTGACTGGCTTGGCGATCCTTAAAATTGGTCAGAAGGTTTTTGGTGCCTTTCTCAAGGTCGATGACGGCAAGGTTCATCCGATGTTCGAACGGAACGAGGCAGGCGATGTATTTGCCGTTAGGGGAAAAGACGAGTGATGCGATATTGGAAGCTTGAAAGAAGGTCGCAACGGGCGCCTCGGGAACTTGCGCTGGGACAGGCGCAGCAGAGGCACCAAGAGTGAGCGCCATAAAAAATAAGGTAAAACGTGTCATAAATGAGAATGGAGTACTGCGAATAATAAAAAAGGCGTGCCCCCGAAAGGGCACGCCTGAAGTGATCGCCTATAATGGCAACGTCCGCTTAGAAAGTCTTGCGGATGCGAACGTAGACCAAACGACCCAGGGCGCCGGCGCCGTAGATGTTTTGGTCATAGCCAGCGGAGCTGGCGCGACCGTTTGGCGGCGGCTGATTATTAAGTAGATTGCTAGCACCGAGAGTGATCGTGCTGTTCCAAAAGCCGCTATAGCGCAGAGAACCGCCTATAACGGTGAATGGATTTTCCCCCCAACCAGCGACCGTGTAGCCATCGTTGTACCAGTGACCGGTCCAGTCTGCCGTGACAGATGCGCCGTAGTCCTTGTAGGACCAACTGGTGCCAGCTTGGCCTTTCCAGCGTGGATTGTAATAATGGCCGTTGTTATTGAAGAAGCCCGAGCCCAGACCGGAATCGCTTCCGACCTTGATCAGACCTGTGGCGTCGCCAGAGAAGGTGAAGCTACCGTAGCGCGTATTGCGCAGAGAATACTTCAAGCCATAATCCATACCGCGGTAAAGCTGGTAGGCGAGCGGGTTGTTGGAGGGAACCGAGGAGGTGTAGAGAATAGGACCCGGATTTCCTAGGCTATTGTCGCGAACGATACCGTTCGGGAACTGAGCCAAACCGCTAGCAGACAACAGGAATGATTGGCTAGGCGTCACGATCACTTGATTAATACGGAAATTAAAGAAATCGACGTTGAAGGAGAGATTCTTGAGCTTCGGCGATTCGAAGACCGCTCCAACGTACTGAACCTTGGCCGTTTCGGGCAAAAGGTCAGGGTTACCGCCAGTAACGTTCTTTATCTGCACCGCCACATCTTGAGGACGGAGTGGATCGGTCAGCAAACTGGAGGAAAAACCAGTCGTACGGGACGCGTAGAGTAGACCAAGGGCCGGCGCTTGGAAAGACTCCGAATAAGAGGCACGCACAATCGTGTTGAGCCAAGCAGTGTCAGGGAGGCGCACTTTCACGCCAACCTTGGGCTTAGTGGTATTACCGAAGTCACTGTAATTTTCATGACGACCAGCGACCTGAATTTCCGAAGAACCCCAAGTTTTAGAACGGTAAACCGGTGCGGTGATTTCAACGTAGCCAGACTGAACGGAGCGTTTACCCGTCAGAGGCAAACCGCCGCCAGAGCCAATATAGGCCGCGGTGTCAGGGTTAGTGGTAAGTTGCTCATTACGGGCTTCAATACCGGCAGCGATGCCGACTTCGCCAGCAGGCAACTCGAAGAGTTTACCCGAAACGCTAGCATCGAAGGTAAGGCCTTCAGCTTTGTTAGAAGCGGTAGAGCTGGTGTAAAGCGCCTTGGTCAGACCGGAATCGGAAGGACCGAAGGGATTCAAGAAAACGCCGGAGAAACCCGAGAGCGTACCGTTGAGGGCTGCTTGGTAAGTAGTCGCACGGATCGCGTTGCGAGAGATTGAGGTGACGGTGTTGGCGCCGTAGCTGACAGCCGTTTCCCAGTCCCAACGGCTCAGCACAGTGCCACGCAGGCCGATAAGGCTATTGGAGCCAGTGGACTCGGTATCGAACTTACGCACCGGACCAAACAAAGCGCGAGCCGACAGCGAGCTGAGAGCTTGGCCGAAAGGATTGAACGGATTGTTAGCCGGGAGCACGAGGCCTTCCGTAGAGTAACCGATGACTACGGGCGTGAACGCGTAGTAGGTGCTGTTATTGGAATAAGTGAACTCGCCGAAAAGCTTCAGGGTTTCGCTGAAGGTGTGCTCCAACGACGTGAAATTGCTCAGGTAGTTGTAGGCCGGATAAATGGCGGTGGTGTTGGCGAAATTGTAACGGTTTTCGTTACCGATATCGACGGCGTTCGGGTTAGCCGCGCTGGCTGGAGCAGCGACAAACTTGGAGAGAGTCGGGTTAGCCGTGGGGGCGCCACCTTGGACCACGAAGCTCCAGCTGCTAGCGGTGACGTTAGGAAACGCGATACCAGCAGCCGCAGCCTGTGCCTTGGTGAGCGTCAAGTTGGCAGGGAAATTTGAGGTTGAATTGTTGTTCAAACCTTTGTTCGCCCCGAGGTAGGTGTAATCGGTGTTTTTGACACCGTAGTCTGAGAGGAAATTGGAATTCCCCGTCTTCACGTCGAAAGCTGTGAGGATCTTGGTTTTGCCGGATTCCGCACCGAACACGAGGCTGAGTTGCTTGGTCGCAGTGTCGCCGCCTTGATCCTTGAGAGTGTTACCGTAATAGAGGCTGCTCGAGAGACCGACGAAGTTTTTCTTCAACTTGATGTTGAGTACACCGGTAATGGCATCCGCGCCGTAAATGGCGGAGGCGCCGTCCTTGAGGAGCTCGATACTTTCGATCGCGGCAGCGGGTAGGCTATTGAAATCGAAAACGGAGCGACCACCGCTATTCGTCAGCGCGTAAGGCACCGCGCGGCGACCGTTCACGAGCGTCAAGAAACGCTGGGAGCCGAGACCGCGAAGATTGGCCGTGGAAGCACCGCGGGTGAAACTCGCCGTCTGGTAAATAGAGTTGGCCGAACCAGAGTTAAAGGGAAGGCTTTGGACGAAATCGCCGATATTGGCGTAGCCTTTGGCTTCGATTTCAACTGAAGTGAATGCCGCGACGGGAGCGGGAGTCTCCATGTCGAGACGCTTCACGCGAGATCCCGTCACTTCGAATTTCTCGAGTACTTGGGTATCAGGCGTATCTTTCTTGGTCGTGGTGGTGGTAGTCGTGGTGGTTGTAGGGGTCGATTGCGCAGCGAGAACGCCGGCGCTCAAACCCATAACCAGCGCGAGACGCAATGCGTCGGACGCGACTTTTGATAGCTGTTTATTCATAACTAGCAGTGTGGTTTTGGTTGGTGGTTGGGTCGAATGGGTACGACCGCTTACGTTTTAACCTCTCAGACATGTCATAATTAAGTGACAATTCGCAAGGAGTGATTACGCAAAGTAATTGCATAAAAAACACTGGTGCAGATCCTCCTGGCAACGAATTTCACAACAGACACACACATATATGCAGCGAATTTAAACCCGCTTGCCGTCCTAGCTACACCGGACTTCATACGGTCCAAACGATGAATGACTTCCCCGGCATCATCAAAGCGTTGCTCTCCGCCCAGCCCGGAGAGGGTACCGCCGTCCTCGCCACTCTCGTCGCTGTGACTGGTTCTTCATACCGCCGCCCCGGCGCGCGACTTCTCGTCACCGCAGTCGGCAAACGCATAGGCTCCATCAGCGGAGGTTGCCTCGAAGAGGACGTCATGCTACGCGCCCGCGCCGTAGCCACCACCGGCCAACCCGAACTCGTCACCTACGACACGTCCTCCGAAAACGACTTAGTCTGGGGAGTCGGCCTCGGTTGCCACGGCATCGTTCACGTCCTACTCGAACCCATCCCCTCGCCCAGGCCCGCATGGGTTCACTTCCTCGCCACTCAACTCGCCGCACGCCTCCCCACCCCGCTCGCGGTAATCTGGCGCAGCACCGATCCCAGCCAAGCCCTCGGCACTCAACTCGCCCCCGCCGAGCCATCATCTCAGCAAACGCTCGCATCTGTGCCTTCGCAGACTTCTACCGTTTTTCTCGAAACCATCACTCCGGCACCGTCGTTGATCATTTTTGGTGCTGGCGACGACGCCCAACCTCTCGCCCAACTCGCACAGATTTTATCATGGCACGTCACGATCGCCGATCCACGCGCCTCCTTTGCCACCGCCGCCCGTTTTCCCACCGTAGATCGCCTCATCGTGGCTCCAGCCCATGAGCTCGTCGCCCGTATAGCCCCAGAATCCGACGCCTGCGTGGTCGTGATGACGCACCATTACGTCCACGACGTGCCGATCCTACGTAATTTATTCTCCTACGATTTCCCCTACATAGGTCTCCTCGGCCCCAAGAAACGCGCCACCCGCATCCTTGCTGATCTCGCCCGTGACGGCTTTATACCAAGCCCGGCGCAACTCGCCCGTTTTCACGCACCCATCGGGCTCGATCTCGGCGCCGATTCTCCAGGCGACGTCGCCCTGAGTATCCTGGCTGAGATCCGCGCTCAACGCTCAGGTCGTGACGCCCGACCGCTACGATACCGCGCCAACCCGATCCATGACTGAGCCCGCACCAACGAGCCTGCGCTTCGGCGCCATCATCCTCGCCGCCGGCGCCTCGACCCGCCTCGGTTCTCCAAAACAACTGATCATTATCGACGACCAACCCCTCGTCGTTCGCGCCGCCCAAACCGCGCTTACCGCCGGCGCGTGGCCGGTCGTCGTAGTCCTGGGCGCCCACGCCGAAAAAATCCGCCCCTCGCTCGCCCGCCTGCCGGTGCTCGTAGTCGAAAACTCCGCATGGCCCGAGGGCATGGCAGCGTCTATCCGCACCGGCATCACCACGCTCGGCCAATTTTCCCGAACCCTCGACGCCACGATTGTAGCACTTTGCGATCAACCGGCCTTTGATGCCGCAGTCATCTCACAGCTCCTCGCCGCCCAAAGTTCAACCGGCCGTAGCATCGTCGCCTCCCGATACGCCGGACGACACGGCGCACCGGCGTTACTATTGCGCCCTCATTTTACCGCCCTCGCCGCACTCACGGGTGAAACGGGCGCGCGCGATCTGCTCAACGGCGACCCCGCTCACGTGGCTGCTGTTGATCTACCCGCGCTAGCCCAAGACCTCGATACCCCGGCCGACGTCGCCGCGCTTCGCGCAGGAAGTTCTTGAGCGCACTTACTTCTTTTTTGCTGCCGAATAAGGAGTGTCGCCTTCCCATTTTCTCGCCTCATCGTACGCGGGATTGAGCATGGGCAATTGCGCACCGACGTCTTTCCGCCATGCATCCAGTTGCGCACGCAACGCAACGACGCGCTGCGGTTCCGCCGACGTGAGATTATTTCTTTCCCCAAGATCGTTTTTCAAATCATAGAGCTCCACGTGATCGTCCTCAAAATAGTGAATGAGCTTCCAATCGCCCGCACGCACCGCGCTATAAGGCGTGGCACCACCCGGATGATAATGCGGATAATGCCAGAAAATCGCCGAGCGTTTTAATTTTTCCGCTCCCTTGAGCAGTGGCACAATCGATTCGCCATCCACGCCGGCCGCCGGCGCGCCCGTCGCCATCTCGAGCAACGTCGGAAAATAATCCACGCTCGTCACCGGCGCCACGTGCACCGCACCTGACTTGATCACGCCCGGCCATTTTACGACCAACGGCACCCGCACACCGCCTTCATAAGCCGAGCCTTTGCCGAGGCGCAGCGGATCATTGCGCGTGGGGCCAGCCCGCCAACCCTGCGCTCCCAGGGTGCCACTCAGTCCACCATTATCACCCGTAAGTATTATGATGGTATTATCATCGAGTTTTAACTCAGCAAGTTTACGCATAACTTCACCCACACTTTCGTCGATACTTTCTACTAGCGCGGCGTAAACTGAATTGGTGTGAATAAATTTTCCCGCGGCGATTTTTTGTTTATATTTGTCGATGACGGCCGCCTTTCCCGCCAGCGGAGTGTGCACGGCGTAGTGTGGTATATAGACGAAAAAAGGCCTATCGCGATTCGCTTCCATAAACGAGCATGCGTCGCGCGTCAGCCGATCGGTGAGAAATTCGCCTGGCCGCTCATCCTTAATATTAACGACGCCATACGGCGGAAAATACGCACCCGGCTGGCCACGGTCACAACCACCTACATTAACGTCGAAGCCCTGATATTCTGGGTAGAATTCTGGCCCACCCAAATGCCATTTTCCAAAAATTCCCGTCGCATAGCCATGCGACTTCAATTCTTCCGCGATCGTTTTTTCCTCGAGCGGAAGCTGCAGTGTCCAATCCGGAATTTTCAGTTTCGCATACGGCCGGTTGTGACCCGCAATCCAATCCGTGATATGTAAACGCGCGGGATATTTTCCCGTGAGCAACGCTGCCCGCGTCGGGGAACACACCGTGCAGGCCGCGTAAGCTTGAGTGAATTTCATGCCTTGCGCCGCGAGTCGGTCGATGTGCGGCGTCTCGTAAAGCGCACTGCCAAAGCCCGTACCATCCGTCCAACCCCAGTCATCAATCAGAAAGAAAACGATATTCGGCGCCCGATTCGTCGCCGCCTGCAGTGGCCAATTCAAACCAATCCCAAAAAACAAAATCACACCCAACAAACGAGCGAAGCGAAATAAGTTTAAGTTCATGAAAGCAAATTTTGAGAAAAAAACTAAGGAGGGGCGCTAGCATGGGCGCACACGCATCCAAGCAGTCGCAACGCAAAACTCCGTCGCCGCCTAAAACGACGCGCTTTAAAGTTGGGCCTTCAACGCCTGCGCTTGAGCCAACGCCGTGGTGATATCCGCTGCGCGCACCGTGAAATGACCCATCTTGCGGCCAGGCCGGGGTTCAGCTTTGCCGTAAAGGTGCAACTTCGCGCGGGGTGCCGCGAGGATTGCCGCCCAGCGTGGTGCGCCAACGACTTTACCGTCGACCCACTTCCACGCGTCACCCAAAATATTTACCATCACAGTTGGCTCGCGTGCTGCGACAGCGCCCAAAGGCAACCCGCACACGGCGCGAACGTGTTGCTCAAACTGACTGGTCTCTCCGCCATCGATCGACCAATGCCCGCTGTTGTGTGGGCGCGGTGCGAGTTCGTTCACGACGAGTTCGCCGGCGGTAGTGAGAAACATCTCGACGGCGAGCAGTCCGACGACGCCTATTTTTTCCGCGATCCGCGCCGCCAACGCTTCCGCCGCCTGCGCGATAACAGGAGACACCCGCGCAGGTACGATGGAAATATCTAAGATGTGATGCGTGTGGATGTTTTCCGAAACGGGAAACGCACGCGTCTCGCCG
>Ga0114958_10002594_pt1 | contig 13431 bp, 13 predicted proteins | sample C_130208_EF_Meta_FD_89577 | JGI IMG/M metagenome (GOLD analysis project Ga0114958, IMG submission 89577) | Freshwater microbial communities from Lake Croche, Canada to study carbon cycling - C_130208_EF_MetaG | ecosystem: Environmental > Aquatic > Freshwater > Lake | place: Lake Croche, Canada... | reverse complement strand
TTGTGTCCCGATGGACTCCTTTTGGACCGACAGCGCTCGAAAGCAGAGGTTCACGGGTGGCTCCAGCATGTCGATCCATTGACAAGAGCCGACTCAACGAGAGTCAGGAGCGGAGAGATCGGTTCTCCGAAAAGCAAGCCAGATAGGAGTCGACGACTCAGGCTTCCGGCTCAGGAGCTTTTGGCAGCTTGTCCACTTCCTGAAGCAAATTGACGATGCCGACACCGCGTTCGGCGGAGGTGTCGCATTGAAAACTCAGCACCGGGGTGGATTTCAGGACGACCCGCTTCATGATCTTTGTCTGGATCGCGCCATGGTCGTGATTGAGTTTTTCAATCACCGCCGCCGCTGCACCGCCGAGGACACTGACCCAGACCTTCGCTTCCTTGAGGTCCTGGGTGGTCTCGACGTCGCTCACGGTGACGAGTTTGCCGTGCCACTCATAATCCTTCTGAACCACGGCGCTGATTTCGCGGCGGAGGAGTTCATTCACACGGTCGAGGCGCTGGGACATAAGAAAAGTTTTTAGTGTTCAGATTCAAGTTTTCAGCGAAGAGGGATTCAAGCGTCCAGCTCTTACTGAAAAACTTGAGCCTGAAAACTTAAACCTTCTTCAAAGCGTCTGCGGAACCTTCTCGAGGGTGTAACACTCGATGATGTCGCCTTCCTGATAGTCGCTGAAATCGCCGAGGCGGATGCCGCATTCGTAGCCGATCTTGACCTCCTCGACTTCGTCCTGGAAGCGGCGGAGGGTGGACATCTTGCCGTCGAAGACCGGGATTTTTCCGCGCAGGACGCGGGCATGGGCCTTGCGATGGACCTTGCCATCGGTGATGTAGGAGCCGGCGGACTTGCCTTTGGAAAGCTTGAACACCTGACGGACTTCGGCATGTCCGATGATTTTCTCGCGGGTGAGTGGATCGAGCAAGCCGAGCATGGCGTCACGCACCTGGTCGATGAGTTCGTAAACAATCGAGTAGAGCTTGATCTGAACGTCTTCCGATTTGGCGGCCTTCACGGCCTTGGCCTCGACCTTGACATTGAAGCCGAGGACGATGGCGTCGGTGGAGGCGGCATACTGGATGTCCGACTCGGTGATTGGACCGGCACCAGCGGTGATGAAAATGCTTTCGACCTTCTTCGATTCGATGGCGAGGACGGCCTTTTTGATGGCCTCCACGGAACCCTGCACGTCGCACTTGAGGATCAGTTTGAGCTGGGCCTTGCCGCCGCCTTCGTTGACCATCGTGAAGAGATCTTCCATGCGGGCGCGATGCTGTGGCACGAGCCGGGCGAGCCGCTGTTCTTCCTGACGCTCGGTGGAAAGGGCTTTTGCCTCCCGCTCGCTCCTCATCTCGGTGAGATGATCGCCAACATTCGGCAGTTCATCGAAGCCGATGACTTCCACGGGCATGCCGGGAGGGGCGGCTTTGACGGCTTCGCCACGATCGTTGAGCATGCCGCGGACCTTGCCGGAAAATTGCCCACAGATGAAGGGGGCCCCGATCTTCAGGGTGCCGGACTCGACGATGACGGTGGCGGTGACGCCGCGGCCCGGGACGATGCGGGCCTCGATGACGGCCGCGCGCGCAGTGCCCTTCGGATTGGATTTCAGTTCGAGCACTTCGGCTTGGAGGGCCATGAGTTCGAGGAGATTGTCGATGCCCTGGCCGGTCAGGGCGGAGACTTCGGCGAATTCGGTATCGCCCCCAAAATCAGTCGTCTGCAGGCCCTGTTCGGCGAGCTGGCTTTTCACCCGCATGATGTTGGCTGCAGGCAGGTCGCACTTGTTGATTGCGACGATGATGGTCTTCTTGGCGGCCTTGGCGTGCTTGATGGCTTCCAGAGTCTGGGGCATCAGGCCGTCATCGGCGGCCACGACGAGCACCACGATGTCGGTGATGTCGGCACCACGGGCACGCATGTCGGAGAAAATGGCGTGACCCGGTGTGTCGAGGAAGGTGATCAGGTGCTTGTTGTGCTCCACCTGATAGGCTCCGATGTGCTGGGTGATGCCACCTGCTTCTCCAGCGGCAATCTTGGAGTTGCGGAGCTTGTCGAGCAGGGTGGTCTTACCGTGATCGACGTGGCCCATGATCGTAATGATCGGCGGGCGGAGCTTGAGTTGGTCTTCCGGCTCTTCCTTGACGGCTTCCGGTTCCTTGATGACTTCCTCGACCTTGTGAAATCCCTTGTCCTTGTCGCGTTTCTCGCGCTCGAAGACGAACCCGTGAATCTCGCAAATCTTGGCCGCGATTTCCGGCTCCAACGGCTGGTTGGGATTGGGGAAGACACCAATCTTGATCAGGTCCGCCATGATATTGAATGGCTTCAAGCCGAGGCGTGTTGCCAGGACGGGGATCAAAATCGGCGGCTTGATGATGACCAGCTTCGGATCATTCGGGTCCTCGATGACTTCACCGGTCACCGGGGCAGGAGGCGCTGCAATGCTCACGGCGACCACGACCTCCTTGACCTCAGCGGCGGTTTCCTCGTCCCGCAGTTTGGAAATCGTCGGCAGCATCGACTTGCCTGGCTGGGCAGTCTTGCGGACCTTTGGTTTTTTCTCCTCGGCGTATAGATCCAGAGCGTCCCGTTTGGCATCATCCACCGTTTTCACCGTCGAAGCCTCATCGCGCTGGCGTTCACGGCGCGAAGGCTTCTTTGCGTCTTCGATCAAATCGAGGACCTTCGGTTTTTCGGGAGTCTTATCGCTGTTTTTGGGCATCAAACGTTGCTACTGGTTGCGAGGGAATAAAGTTGAGGTGCGGGATCACACGTCGGATGCGACCAAGGCGCGAGCCTTTTCGAGGATCGTTTCCGCCTCGGCGTCGGTGATCCCGAGTGCGCCGGCAATATAGTCCGCCGGCATGTCCACCACAAGCTCGGCGGACGCGCCACCGGCGAAGGTGAGTTTTTCGGCCAAGTCGTCGGTCAGGCCGAGCTGTTCGCCGAGCGTGTGGGCGGCACCGCCAATCTTGGCCTTGAGTTGCTCTTCCTTCGACTCGTCCCGACGGACCTGGACGTCCCAGCCCATCAGGCGGGAGGTGAGGCGGGCGTTCTGGCCCTTACGGCCGATCGCCTTGCTGAGATCGATTTCGTCGACCGTGACGTTCACCACCTTGGCGGCTTCATCGACGGTGATCGAGCGGATCTCGGCGGGCTTGAGCGCTTCCTTGACGAACTCGCGCGGGTCCTCGCTCCAGCGGATGATATCGACCTTCTCGTTGTTGAGCTCGCGGACGATGTTCTTCACGCGGGCACCGCGGAGGCCGACGCAGGCACCCACCGGATCGACTTTCGAGTCATTGCTCCAGACGGCGATCTTGGTGCGGAAGCCGGCCTCGCGGGCCACGCCGCGGATTTCCACGGTGCGGTCGGAAATTTCATTCACCTCGGCCTCGAACAGGCGGCGGACGAAATTCGGGTGGCTGCGGGAAAGGATGATCTCCGGTCCGCGGCCTTCGTTCTCAACCGCAAGAACATAAGCGCGGATGCGGTCACCGATGTTGTATTCCTCGCCTTGGACGCGCTCGCGGTTTGGCATGATGCCCTCGAACTTACCGAGGTCGATCATCACGTCGTTGCGCTCGAAGCGGCGAACGGTTCCGGAAACGACGTCACCCGCGCGGTCCTTGAACTCCTCGTAAATCATCTCCTTTTCGGCTTGGCGGAGGCGTTGCATCATCGTCTGCTTCGCGGTCTGCACGGCGATGCGGCCGAAGTCCTTCGGCGTCACGTCAAACTCGAGAATGTCACCGATCACGGAGTCGGGCTTTTTCTTGGAAGCCAGCTTCATTGGCACCTCGTTGAACTTGTCGCTGTAGTCATCATCGGCCACAGCGGTCAGGCTGGCCCAGATCCGGGTTTCGCCCTTCTTGGTATCCACAGCGGCGCGCAGCGTCTCGATCGCATCGGCGCCGGGAACCATCTTGCGGTAGGCTGAAATGAAGGCGTATTCCAGTGCGGCAACGACCTTTTCCCGGTCGATACCTTTTTCCTTCTCGTAGTATTCGATGAGGGCGACGATGTCGTTGGTCATGGCGGGCGGTGGCTGAAGTCGGCGCTTGAGAGATCCTGAGACGCAAAAGAGTGGGTGCTAGACCCACTCCCATGTTGCGCTAGAAGCTTGTGCGGCGTTCCGCGTATCGCGGAAATCCTTGACTTGCAAGTGGAATCTGGACTTGGAGGGGAAGTCACGGTTGCATTGGCTGGTGGGCATTTCTCCGCTGTGAACTCACCTCGAACAATCCTCCTCGACGCTGCTGGCACGCTCATCGAGCCCGCCGAATCCGTCGCTGCCGTTTACGCCCGGCATTTCGCTGCGGCTGGCCATCCGGTGGAGGAGAGGGTGATTCGCCGGGTCTTTGGGCAGATCTTCGATTCGCTGCCGTCGCCCGAATACCCGCCGCGCGGGGACGGCGATGCGGCCGAACGCATCTGGTGGCGCTCGCTGGTCAGGGAAACAGCCATTCGCTGTGGACTGCCTCCGGAGTTGGCGGAATCCGGGTCGCTATTCGACTCCCTCTTCGATCACTACGCCACGGGTGCCGCCTGGCGAGTTTTTGCGGAGGTCGGTGAGGTGCTGGACGCGCTGGCGACCGAGGGGTTCCAGTTGGTGGTGGTCTCCAATTTCGACAATCGCTTGCACCGCATTCTGGACGATCTGGACCTGAGCCGGAGATTCCTCGCCATCATCAACTCGGCCGGTGCCTGTTCACGAAAGCCCGATGCCGGCATTTTCCTCAAGGCTCTCGAGCGGCTCGACCATCCGTCCTCCGAAGTCCTTCACATTGGGGATTCTCCCGCAGCGGATCAAGTGGGGGCTGAAAATGTGGGCATCCGCGCGTTTCTGTTGGATCGGCCTCGCGTCACGCTTTTCGATGCCTTGAAATGGATTCGCGGTGGGTTTGAAGGAAAATGATCTTGCAAAACCCGCCCCCGGCTCCTACCCCGGCGCCCGCCAGATGCGGTTTATCCACGCGAGGATAGCTCAGTCGGTAGAGCAGTTGGCTTTTAACCAATTGGTCCTGGGTTCGAGTCCCAGTCCTCGCACTTTTCCCCTGTTCAGCCTTGCGGCGCGTTTTTCGCTGCGGATCGGAGCGTTCTGGCGATCTTTGGACTTTGGATTCGTCACGCCAGTTGTCGATTCGTGAAGTTTCTTGCGACGGGGCTCCATTCTGGCGGTTATAGTCTTAGGTATGGTTTTCCGGCGTTGGATGCTTTTCTCCCTGTTTTTTGCCGCCCTCGTTGTCGGCGCCTACTTCATCGCGCGCACGACGAAGCCAGAGGCGTCAAGGGTCGCCTGGCTCTCTCCGCTGCCGCGCGATCCCTTTGTCGGAAGCGACGACGAGGCCCGCAAGCTCCGCAGCGGCGAGCGGCCCGAAGTGAAGCTCTCCCCGGACAGCGCAGCCCTCGAGAAAGGTGCCATCGCCGGACAACGGTCGCTGGTGTTCGTCGATCGCGAATCGATGGAGCGCTTCCTCACGAAAATCAAAGGCAAGGGCTTTTCCGTCCTTGGCCGGATCGATGCTCTCAATGCCCTGCGGATCGGTTTCCTCAGCGCTGCGGAACTGGCCGCCTTGCTCGATGGCACGGAACAGACCGGCTTCATCTTTCCAATTTTCGTGCCGGAGCTCCCCGACGGCACCATCCAACCCGGTGCCGTGCCACTCGGAAACGGCCTCGCGTCGTGGCTCGGCGTCGCCGGTTATGATCGCAAGACTTGGGGAAATGGCGTGCTGGTGGCCGTGCTCGACACCGGTGTCTCCCCGACTTCCTCATTCAGCGCGCGAACCAAGCAGATTTCCTTGGTCGATCTTCCGGGCGACCTGACCACTCTGAACGGCCACGGTACCGCCGTCAGCTCGCTGATCCTCGATGTGGCTCCCGGTTCCTCGATCCTCTCGATTCGAATCGCCGACGACAACGGCACCTCCAATAGCTTTCTAATCGCCCAAGGAATCCTCGCCGCCGTCGATAACGGCGCAAAGGTGATCAACATCTCGATGGGTGGAGACGGCTACAGCGCGGTTCTTGAGAGCGCCGTTCAATACGCCCAGGAACGTGGGGTCGTGATCATCGCCGCGGCCGGCAACAAGGGCATCAATCAGATTGCACAACCCGCCTCCCTGTCTGGTGTGATCGCAGCGACCTCCGTCGATGCGGTCGGCGATCATCTCCTTTTCTCGAACACCGGCAGTATCAGCGCCTACTCGGCTCCCGGCTACGCAGTGAACGCTGAAGGGGCCGATGGCGGGATCGTCTCCTTCACCGGCACCTCCGCCAGCGCTCCCATCGGAGCCGGCACGATCGCCGCGGCGATGTCGAACAACGTCAACAAGCCGCTCTCCGCAGCGCAAGCTGTCGAGCAGATCAATGCCACCCTCAATGAAGCCGGACCACCGGGAGCGGATGCAACTTACGGTGCCGGCCTGTTGGATCTCGGACGGGTCATGCAAAGCTCGACCGCAGGCATCGTCGATGCCGCTGTCGCCTCGCAGTGGGTGGTTGGCAGCAGCAACGGCCTCACACTTCAGGTCACCGTTCAAAACCGCGGGACGACTCCACTTTTCAATGTCCCCGTGCAAGTCACCACGCCTGCTGGCACGCAGTCGATGAACGTCGGATCGCTCGCGCCGGGGAAGACCCAGACTTTTCAAGTCGCTGTCCCTAATACCGCCGTCCCGGTCACGTTCCAATCGAGCATCGGGGTTTCGAATGGCCAATCCGACGTGAATCCGGCAAACAACCGCCGTGTCGATGTCTTCACTCCTTCTGCGAGTCATTAGCCTGATCGCCGCGTTGGCCTCGGCCCAGGCCGCGCCTGCGACTTGGGAGGCCGCGAACCCGACGGCCACGCCATTCGACCAGCTCAGTATTTCCGGCAATGCCTGCGGGCCCGCCGCCTTCCTCAATGCGATCCGCTTCGGCGACCAAAAGTGGCAGCGCGGCATGGAGATGATCGTTGGTAACAGCGACAAGACGAAGCTCTCATACACCATTCGCGCATACGCCCTCCGTCCGTCGACCCAGCTGGCCGGCCGCACCCGCTGGTCCCGCGCCGGGATCAACGTCGAGGACCTCGTTGCCATGGGAAACGACGTCCTCCGTGGCCGCCTGCTGCCGGAGCTGAAGAGTGAGATTCTGCTCCCAAAATCGAGGGAAAGCGCCGTGGAGTTGTTAGAACGCTGTCACGCCGTTCTCGCGAAATCCTTTCGAAACGGCCTGCCGCCCATCGTCAGCCTGCGACGCCAGGTGCTGAGGAAAGGCCAAGATGGCAAACCCGGATGGCTTACGATCGAAAGCCACTTCGTCACCCTTATCCGCGTTCCAGGAAAAGTGGATGGCGCCGCTGGATCGTTCCCCTTCGATTACCTCGATCCCTGGGGTGGCAAGCGCTGTTCCGGCACCCTTCGCGTCGCCCCAGCCGATGAGGCTACCTATGGACTGATCGTCGATCTTCCCTCCACTCCGGTGGGGAAAAAGCTCGTGTTAGAAGGGGAGCGAAGCAGCGTCACGCTCTCCGCGGTTGTCGGTCGCTGGTGATCACGGATTCCAGATCCAAGCGTCCCACAGCAGGCGATAAACCCGGCTCCTCGGAATCTTGATCCGCTGGCTCAACCGCTCCCAATTCGCCCCACGCATCGCGTCCAGCGTCTCCTGCGCCAGCCACGACGGCAGCACCGTCGCCACCCGCAGGCGGCGATTCCCCAAGGTCGCCGCATAGCACTCGCCCTGCGCAATCCAGTCGCTGGCTGTGCTCAACCACCGCGCATGACTTTCCAGAAGGGCCCGCCGGTCACCCGGATCCGAAACCGGAAGGTAACAACGTCCGGCTGTTAGATCGCCCGGCAGGTCGCGCAGGATGTTCACCAGTTGCAAACCTTTCCCATAGGCGATCCCTTGTTTGAGAAGCCGGGATTCCCCCGCCATTGAAAACGATTGTCCGAGGGTGAGAAACCCGAGCTTCGTCCAGAACGCGCCCACGCAACCCGCAACCCGCCAGGCGTAGTCTTCCAGCTCTCCATCATTTCTGAGCGACACCGGTGAGACTTCCGAGGCGGCAGCAAACCGGTCTAGATCCAACCGCTGACCTGAAATGATGACCTCCAGCACCTCCCGCACCAGCACGGCCTCAGCCGGTGGAGTATTCGCCAACCACTCCAGGATCTCATCGCCGCGTTCCAGCAGGATCGCCTCGTGCGGATCCGCCGCCGCCAGCAAGCCGGATTCCTCTCCAAGACCCGCCAGACCACCGCGTGCAACCGCATCGCCATACTTCGCCAGCAGCGACAACCTCTCCGCCACCGGGATCGACGCCGTGTCCGCGATCGTGTCGCTGGTCCGCGCCAGTAAATAGCCCAGGCTCGCCGCACTCCGCATCGGTGCAGGCAGCAGACGCAGCGTCAGGTAAAAGGAGCGCGAAACTCCCTTCAGCACACTCGTTTCAAGACTTCCGCTCACGACCACAGACAACCAAGCTGGACCCGACTCTGCAAATCCGCATTTTTAAAGCGCTGCCATTCCGCAATCCGAAATCCCCAATCCGCAATTTTTCTTTGCTCCTCTACGTCCACATCCCTTTCTGCCACCGCGTCTGCCCCTACTGCTCGTTCTACAAGCACACCCCGGGCGCGACGCCGATCGGCGCGTTCATCGATGCCCTCGCAGCGGAAGCGGATCGACGTTTGCCTGAGCTTTCCGAAAGTCCACGCACGATCTACTTCGGCGGCGGCACTCCCTCGATGCTTTCACCCACCCATCTGGAGAAGCTCTTCAGTGCGCTTGAGCGGCATCTGGACTTCTCAAAACTCGACGACGTCACTTTCGAGGCAAATCCAGCGACCTTTGATCTAACAAAGGCCACCCTGTTCCGGGACCTCGGCGTGAGGCGCGTCTCGCTCGGCATCCAGTCGTTCTCGCCACACGTTTTGAAAAGCCTCGGTCGCGAGCACGATCCGGAGCAGGCGGCCGAAGCGGTCATGATGTTGAAGGAAGCCGGTCTGCCCGCCGTCAACATCGACCTGATGTTTTCCATTCCCGGTCAATCGCGCGACGATTGGTCGGACACGCTCGACCGCGCGATCTCGCTGAAGCCGGATCACATTTCCGCCTATAACCTGACTTACGAGGAAGACACCGCATTTTTCGAATCCCTCAAACGTGGAGAAATGGACGAGAGCGAGGATCGCGATGCGAGCTTCTTCGAGCTCGCGAAACTCAAGCTCACTGGCGCTGGCTTCGAGTCCTATGAGACGTCAAACTACGCCCAGCCCGGCCATCGTTCCTCGCACAACCACGGCTACTGGAGTGGTGAGGATTACCTCGGACTCGGGCCTTCCGCTGTTTCCACGATCAGGCGCAGCCGCAACCGCAACGTGCCTGACACGGCGAAGTATGTCGAAATGATCGCATCACTCGGAAACGCCATCGCCGAGAGCGAGCAGCTCGACGATGAGGCCTGGCGGCTGGAACGCATCGCGCTCGGACTGCGGACGCTTGATGGAATCGCGATGACGCTTCTCGACGAAGAGGGAAAAACCCGCGCCAATTGGTTGATCGAAGCGGGAATGGCCGAACGCCATCACGACCGCCTGCGCCTCATCGGAAACGGCTGTGCATTGGTCGATCCGATCGCCGCCGAACTTGTCTAATCGGCGTGGCGGATCCCCGGAACTGTGCTTTGATTCTTCCGTGCTCTTCCGCCTGCTTCCCATCTTATTGTGCCTCCTCGTCGCTTCCTGCATCGACTGCAAGGAGGAGTTCTGGCTGAATGCCGACGGATCGGGAACCGCAGAGGCCACCTATGATCTGCCGGCCAGCGCGGTGACACTCGGCGGCGGAGAAACTCAAATCCGCAAGTCGATCGAATCGATGCTCGGCGCGAACCCCAGCCTGCGACCGGAGTTATTCGAGATCGCCACCACCGGAGTCCGCACCAGGATCCACCTTCGGCTCGCCTTCAAATCGGCATTGAAATTGGTCGATCTCGCGAAGCCGGAATCGACGGGATCCCTGCCTCCGACTGCGCAAAAACTGGCTGGCACGTTTGATTTCCAACTCACGGGACGTCAGTTCGAGCTCAACCGAACGATCGAGGCAAACCGCGCCTTTGCCGGTGGACTTTTCATGCCGCGCTCTGAAATCGAAGGCCGTAAACTGCTCTACATCCTCCATCTTCCAGAGCCGCCAGTGGAATCCAATGCAACCCGCACAGAGAACAACGGCAGCACCCTCGTCTGGGAGTACACCCTGGCCGAGGCCTTGCAGAAGCCATTGGTCACACGTGTGAAGGCGCAGATTCCGCTGCCCTGGTGGGTCGATGCTTCCGGCGCTGCGGTCGCGGTGGGGATCATTGCGCTTATGGTTCGAGTGCTGAGAAAGCGCTGTCGTTCAGAAGCAGGTCCTCTTCCGTCCTGAAGGGACAAGATGAGATAGCGGGCGGCGCAACCTCTGGTCCCCACCGAACCACGATCGATGCCTGAAAGGGCTTCACCGTGCTGGCATCAACCCCGAGCCCCATCGCGCTCATTTCGAGTGCCTACAGAATGACGCATCAAACTCAGGGCCTTGTCCGTGGGCTGTCTCATGATGCCCCCTTGAGGCTGACGGTCACCCGTCTCGGCCTTCCGTCCGACTTGAGGAAATCCCATGGTCAGGTTCGGAAGTGCCGGGTTTCCATATCGACTGTCCGCCACCGGACCGCCCGGAGGTCGGGTCCCTGCCCACTGCAGCCATGAAAAGCAGCGGCCTCCGGGTCTCATCCTTTTCATGAAGCCGGTAGGTGCGGAACTGCTTCATCAACTTGCGGCTGTCCCCGGTGAAGAACAGGCGGAAGGCGCTCAGCACGCTGCGGCGCGATGGCTCGATGCGGATCTCGCACCACCGAATCACACAGGCAAATTCAACGCGGGCCGATATCCGCTGCTTCTGGTTGTAAACCGCGCCGAGAAGGAACGTCGGACAAAGATTGTCACCCATGACGGACACCCAGAGAACCTAATCCTGTTCGTGATCCACTACGGAGATCGTAGCAGAGCAGCCGTCTTCCATCTTTTCGCGTTTCCGCATCTGCTCGCCCCACGGAAAGGCCTCGAATGACTCGACGAACGATGGAAAATCGATGGCCCCCATTTCGTCCCGATATTGAAAGGCGTATCCGGCGAGCTGGTGGTTGGAGGTGAAGCGAGGCATGGTCCTCATGGCTGGAGTTGCGACATTCCTGTCGTAATAAATATCGGAGGTTGTCGCGACACGAATGTCGAGACTCCTATCTCTTCTTCGGCTTTGGCACCAGCGGGACGCTCAGGGATTCGTAGAGGGCGAAGAGGTATTCGACGCGTTGACGGTTGGTGGTGAAGGGTTCCTTGCGGTAGCAGCGTTCCATGGCGCGGTCGAGCTGCTCGTGGGCCTTGGCCAGCTTCGGCGGCATCGAGACGGGATCATAGAGGTCCGCCAAGGTGCTGCCGGGAACGTCCTCACGCGCCGACAAGACCCCGCGTGCCGCCTCTTCCAGCGAGGGCAGTCCTTTTCCCGCCTGGAGTCGATCAGGCCACGGATGTAGTCCATGCCCTGGGCGTGGGCCTTGTCGAGGTGCTGACCGGCGGACTTGTGCTCCACCAATACGCGGCTGGGCCAGAAGATGTAGCCCCAGTTCCCGGAGAGCTTCTGCACCCACTCCTCGACGGCGGCGACGGTCCGACGACGACCGCCGAAGATCTCAAAGAATTCATTCCAAAAGGTTTGCCGCTCGGACTTTTCCGAGGTGGTGCCTTTCCACTCACGGGAAAACTTCCTGTCCATCTATGGTTGAAAAATCCAAGTCCGAAAGCCCCAGGCGGAATCATGCCTGTTCCCGAATCCCCTTGGCGACGCCGGAAGGTGTCTACTTGGGCTTCGACTCGCCTCTGAGAACTTTCAGCCTTTCCTTCAGGGTGGCCATTTCCTCCTGATGCCTCTTCAACCCGTCCTCGGTGAATCGTGCGCGTTTCCCCAGCTCTTCCATCTCGGCGATCTTCTTCTCCACTTGCTGGATTTCCTCAGCGGTGGCGGCGTCCTGGGTTTTCTTGGCGTCGCCGGGCTGGGCGGCCTTGGCGTCCTGGTCGAGATTCTTCTGGATCCATGCCCCGAGGGTACTACTACCCCTCCCGTAGCCACCCGGTAGAGGACGGAGGTCCTTGGTCTGAAGACGCGGCGGGGCACCCCAGTGCGCGGGATAGGGTTTGATTTTAGGGTCTGGATTCATCACGGCTGGCGGGACTGGCGGAGACACCTCACCCGGTGCCGCATCTGTATTTGGCTTCAGAGCCTTCTGGCAGGCATCACATTGTCCAAGTTGATCCGAGCACTTCTTGCACAACTTGAAGGCGCCACTGGAGGTGGGCGCCTTGCAGATCGTGCAGCTTCCAATGCTTTGGATGAAGACCTTCTCTTTGCACGCGTCACACAAATCTGCCAGAGCCGTACTCGATTGAACGAGAACCACGAGCAACGCCAACAGCCGCACGAGTGGGATTTTCATCATGTTGAGGTAGAGCTGAAACCTCTTCTCGTCAAGGCAAGGACCTTCGCCACGCGAGCGCCTGCTCGGTGAGCCGCTTCGCCATCGCGGGATTCGCCTCCGTAAGGTTGTGGGTCTCGTTCCGATCCTCCGCGAGATCGTAAAGTTGCGAGTCGCTGCCGTCGGCGTTGAGGAGCAGTTTCCAGTTGCCGTCGCGGATGGCAACATTCGGTGACTTCGCTTCCGGCTCGTTCGGATAGGGGAACGTGCGAACGCCACCGGCACCCGCGGCCAGCGGCTTGCGCCCGTATTCCCACAGCAACGGCTTCGTGCGTGACCCGCTGCCTCCTTTCCAGGCCGCCGACATATCCTCGCCGTCGAAGATCACTCCCGTCGGCGCGGGAACTCCCGCCAGCGCACAGAGCGTCGGGAAAAAATCCACACCCGCGACGACCGTGCTTTCATTCACCACGCCAGCGGGCACCACGCCGGGAAGACGCACGACGAGCGGCGTGCGGATGCCGCCTTCATACAGGCTCCATTTCATTCCGCGCATTCCGCCGGAGCGCGCGCGGCTGAACGACGGCTCGGGGCCGTTGTCACCTGCGAGGATGACGAGCGTGTTCGCATCCAGCTTGAGCGCCTGCAAGCCATCGAGCAGGCGGCCGATCTCGCGATCCGTCTCACGCAGCACGGCGCGGAATTCCGCTGTGCCAATGCCTTCACCGGCCTTTGCGCGCTGCTCGTCGGAGGGACGATGCGGGGTGTGAACATCATCGAGCCACAGATTTACGAGCCAGGGTTTTTCGGCATGCTGCTTCGCGAACGCGAGCGTCTGATCGACCATCCAGCGTGTGCGGTCGTGGCGCGCGACTTGTTGCGGTTCGAGCTCACTGCCCCACGGCTGGCTTTTGAGTCCGAGCGACGCC
>Ga0114958_10002591_pt1 | contig 13433 bp, 9 predicted proteins | sample C_130208_EF_Meta_FD_89577 | JGI IMG/M metagenome (GOLD analysis project Ga0114958, IMG submission 89577) | Freshwater microbial communities from Lake Croche, Canada to study carbon cycling - C_130208_EF_MetaG | ecosystem: Environmental > Aquatic > Freshwater > Lake | place: Lake Croche, Canada... | reverse complement strand
TACGGTTTGGCTGCCATCGGGTCAACCCTGAATCAGACGACGCCTGTGACGGCGTTTGCGTCCACCTACACGCTGCTTGCGTCGGATCGCGCATCTACTTATGTGTGGACCGGCGGTGCGGGTACATTGTCGCTCACGTCTGCTACGACGTTAGGAAACAACTGGTTCGTTTTTGTTCGTAACGGTGGAACTGGAACCTTGACGGTTTCTCCGAGCGGCGGGAACCTGATCAACGGGTCCGCATCGTTGGCGTTGCAGCCATCGGACTCCTGTTTGATTGTTTGTTCGGGATCGGCGTTTTACACGATCGGTCTCGGACAAGGAACTCAGTTCTCGTTCACGCAGTTGACTAAGTCAGTCGCTCCGGGGGGTTCGTTTACTCTTACGAGTACCGAGGCTGCGAACGTCATCCAGAAGTATACGGGTGCGCTGTCATCAAACGTCACGGTAACGATGCCGCAGACGGTTCAGATTTACTACATTACGAATCAGACAACGGGTGCTTATACGATCACGTTTACGACCGGAGCCTCTGGGGGCGCTACGGCGACCGTGCCAACCGCGCAGCAGATCATCCTATTGTGTGATTCGGTAAACCTCTACAACGCCTCTACAATTGCGGCAGGTGCTACGTCGGTTACGTTATCTAACGGCGCGGTCGGAGCGCCGGCGTTGAGCTTTGCGAGTGAGACTACGACGGGTGTTTACCGGCCTGCATCAGGTGAGTTTGGGATTTCGATCCTCGGGGTTCAGCGTCTTGACGTAACGGCTACTGGGATTACGGTGACCGGGGCGGGTGCATTTACTGGTGCGGTATCGGGAACTACTGGGACGTTCACGAGCGGCGTTTCTGGTGGAACCTTCCCGTGACGGCAAAGGTATTTGCATTAGACACAAAGCCGGGCATCCAAAGGGATGGAACCGTCTTTGACATGGACTTCTACACCTCAGGCCAGTGGGTAAGGTTCCAGCGCGGCCGCCCAAGAAAGGTTGGTGGATACGCAGTTATCTCGGCTCAGTTGAACGGACCGTCTCGCGGGGTTTGGGTTAATCCCAACAACGGCTTCAATCAGATCTTCAGCGGGTACAGTAGCGGCCTGCAGGCGCTGACGGTTGACAACAACGGGGTCGGTGCCGGGGTTACGGATTACACCCTGTCAAACTTCACGGCGTCGGCCAACAATCTCTGGCAGTTTGATGGGTTCTACGACGTTACAGGATCCGGTGTAGCGACAATTCTTGCGCATCCGGGGCAGAGCCTTGCGCAGGTTGACTCAACGACCAACACCCCGGTCTTGATTGGTAACATAAACGGTACTAGTTTGTCCCAGATTGGGACCTTTACTGATGCCAACGCCTACCTAAACTCAACGAACACGGTCACGATCAGTAAGGCCAACACCTTGATTGGTGCCGGTCAGTCGGTTAGCGGGACTGGAATTCCTTCTGGCACAACGGTTGTTTCAAAGGTTGAGAGTGCTGACGTTCTATCGACGGTTGCGGTTACGGGGACCGGAGGGCAGTTGTCCTGCGCGTCAACTTCTGGGCTCTATATTGGACAGACGGTATCGGTCACCGGAACAACCACCCCGCAAACGCTGGCAAGTGTAGCCATCACAAGCACGGGCGGTGCATTTTCTTGCACTGCAACAACAGGGCTGTACGTCAATCAGCCGGTTTACGTTACCGGAACCCAGACCGGAGTTGCTCTATCTGGAGTGGCGGTCACAGGAACGGCCGGGCAGTGCTCGTGTACTGCGACGAGTGGTTTGTATGTCGGTCAGGCTGTAGTGGTCTCTGGGACCCTCACAGGCACTGCAACGGGCATCTCGACTGGCTTGACCTACTACATCATTGCGACGGACGGCACGACGACGTTTACGCTGTCTGCAACCTCCGGCGGAACGGCGATCACGACAACCGCGGGGACGACAACCGGTTTGGTGTTTACGGTGCAGCAATTCACCGGCGTTACATCGGGAAAGACTTATTACATCACGGCAACCAACGGGACTTCGACGTTCACGTTGTCTGCTTCGGTTGGTGGCCCCTCCCTGACAACGGCAACGAACAGCGTGTCTGGGTTGGTGTTCTCGGTTCCCAAGGACACTGGGTTGGTCTCTGGGACGACGTACTACATCATTGCCACCAACTACACGACCACCTTTACGTTGTCGGCCACGAGCGGCGGGTCGGCTATTACGACGATCGTCAACTCAACGACTGGTCTTGTTTTCACGCTGGGTTCGTACACTAAGGTTGTGTTGTCTGCCGCGGCAACGACAACCGGTAACTCAACGCTGACGTTTAACAATAACGTCTCGGTATCTGGCGGGGTTGTCACCCTGCACCCGTACATCTTCGTGTACGGCAACAACGGGCTGATTAAAAACTGCGCCGCTGGAAATTCTCAGGATTGGGTGTCAACGGATGCCAATGAGGTTAACGTGGCGACCGGCAAGATCGTTCAAGGGCTACCGGTGCGAGGTGGATCAAACGCTCCATCAGGGTTGTTCTGGAGTCTTGATAGTCTGGTCAGGGTTTCGTACATCGGCGGCACGGGAACTCCGATTCAGTATTGGCGCTATGACATCATTAGCAGTCAATCTTCGATTTTGTCGAGCCAGTCGGTTATTGAATACGACGGCGTCTACTACTGGTGCGGCGTTGACCGGTTCTTGTTGTACAACGGTACGGTCAAAGAGATCCCGAACACATTCAACCAGAACTACTTCTTTGACAACCTGAACTACAACCAGCGCCAGAAGGTATGGGTTACGAAGGTGCCGCGCTACGGAGAGATCTGGTGGTTCTATCCTCGCGGTGACGCGACAGAGTGTACAGACGCGGTAATCTACAACGTGCGCGAGAACGTCTGGTACGACGCAGGGCAGGCGCTGGGTGCAAGAAGGTCCGCCGGGTACTTCTCTCAGGTATTTGCGCACCCTGTGATGGCCGGCTGGGAAACTCCGGAGCTTGACGTTGTGTACTCGGGCACGATGCCAACGGTCAACGGCAGTTTTGAGTTGCCACAAACAACGTCTATCACCTCGATTGGGTTGACGCAGTTGGTGACGGGAACCAACATCGCAACGAATGCGCAAGTGAGCGCGATCAGAAGCGATGGGATTCAGACGCTCAACACCCTCGTCGGTGGTTCTGGCTATGTCAATGGGACTTATACCAACGTCTCGTTTACTGGCGGCAGCGGAGCAGGCGGTAAGGCAACAATTGTAGTCAGTGGTGGCGCGGTAACTTCGGTGACCGTTACGACTTTCGGTGCCGGGTATCAGGTTGGCAACACGCTGAGTGCTTCTAATACCAGTTTGGGAGGCACTGGAGCGGGTTTCTCCATTCAGGTGAGTGCCTTGTACCCGCAGGTGATTGTGATGTCTCTGGCGGCGATTGCGACGGGCTCTGACACGGTTACGTTCACGACGAATCCGAACCTGATCAAGATGTGGCAGCACGAGATCGGAGCGGATGAGGTTGACGGTCAGGATGTGTTGGCCATTGATTCGTTCTTTGAGACCAACGACCTTGGATGGGTTGCCGGGGGTCCTTCGCAGGGTGGACTGGTTGGAGAGAATCGTTGGTTAAGGTTGGAGCGGGTTGAGCCTGACTTTATCCAAGATGGTGACATGACGATCGTTATCACCGGACGGCCGTTTGCTCAGGGCGGGGACGTTGAGTCAACTGAGTATGTGTTCGGGCCGAATACTGGCAAGGTAGACATGAGAGAGCAGCGCCGGGAGTTGAGGATTCGATTCCGCTCTAACGTCGCCGGTGGAAATTATCAGTTGGGACGAGTTCTTCTGAGCGCAGCATTCGGTGATGTGAGGCCGTACTAATGGCCGCAGGACAACCGTTAGTTTACGACCCGCGATATCATACGTTTGAGTCTTGGGCAGCGTTGATGTGTGAGCAGTACGCGGCGCAGCAGTTAGAGATTCCAACTCAGTTCACGGATTGGAGAACTTGGGGTAATGGAATCAATGCAATTGATGTGTTCTCCAACGAAGCAATTCCGCACACAGACAAATACGACAACTGGTACGACTGGGCCGCGGCCTTGCTCGGAGCAGTGAACCCGGCGACAGGCTGATGGAAACCAAAGAACTGATCAAGCAAACCAAGGACTTTATGAAGCAGCATCACTTGAATGCTGCGGAGATGAAACGCCTTGGCGAGTTGGCCGTGGAAGCAATTGGCAACAACGAGGCCTACCAGCAGTTTCGCGAGGTGGTGATTGAGGCCGGGTTCATGACTGAGCAAGAACTCCCAGAAGAGAAGAACTACATGGTCCTGATGGCACTCGGGACGATGGGCGAACTGGCGGGAGAGAAGTAATGGTTGCTTCAGAAGGGCTAGACCCGGATGCAATTGAACAGCGAGAAGCCGCCAAAGCAGCACAAGCGGCCTACCTTGCTACACCTGAAGGAAAGCTAGCCACAAGGGCGCAGCAACTCTCTGGTGACTACGGTGATGTTCGGCAAGTTGATCCAAAGAACGTCCCGGCCATTGAAAACATTCTCACGCAAATTGGAACCGAAAACGAGGCGACGAGGGCGATTGCCGCCACTCTTGCGCAGAAGTACGGAATCAACGACCTTAATCAACTCGGTATACGGCAAGTTGAAGTACAGGAAGAAGGCGTTCCGGGCGCTGAGGGAGGACCCGGAAATGCTCCGTATACAGAAATACAAAACCAGTATTACAACAAAACAACTGGGCAAACAGTTCCTCAATCGTTTGCCACTTACGACAATGGTAAGGCCACCTATTACTTTGGGCTTGACACAACCAAAGATGGCAATCTGACGTTTAATCAACCTCGACAGCCCAACCCAAGAGTCAGCGGTGAGTTCAAAGCAATTGTGCTTCCTGCGCTTGCACTGGCCAGTTTGGCGTTCGATTGGTCTGGCTCAACTGGTTACGCAATTCTTGGCGCAGGAGATGCAATTGCGGGGGCCGTAGCGGCCGGGGAGATGGCTGCTGGCATATCAGCCGCCACTGGCATCACCGTCTCCGCTGGCGCGATTGCAACCGGAGTGGGTGCCGCGGCTGTCAACACTGCAACCACTTACGCAAGAACTGGTGATATCAATACCGCGCTTGCTGTGGGATCATCGTCTTTTGTTACTGGCGTTGGTGCTGCTGCTGCAGGCGGCACTGTAGGGGCGGCTCTGTACGATGCTAACGTCAATCCAACTTTAGCCAACTATTTGTCTTCCGCTGTTGCGGGTGCCACGGGAACTGCGTTGTCCGGTGGATCGGTTGACTTAAGCAAGGTGATCAATGGTGCGCTGGCCACCGCGGCAAGCGTTGGAGTTACCAATGCGGCCACTCCATTTGTTGGGGTTGACGTTGCCAAAGGACTGGGCGCTGCCACTCAGACCTACATCACAACCGGCAATACCGACGCTGCAATACAAAACGGGTTGTTTAGTGGTTTAGGTTCTGCAGTTCGTTCTTCAACGTCACAAACACAGACCCCATCAACCGGCGACTCCGGTGCAGATGCAATTCTCAAGGCATCAGAGTCGGTTGGCCGGGTGCCCGGAACTGGTCTTCAAGTTGCATCTGCAGATGATGCCATTCAATACACTCTTCCAACGGTAACCGTAACTGCCAGCACGGTTGATAAGGCGTTTGAGAACGCCCCTAAATGGATTCAGCAAATTGTTGCCACTGCTGCCCAAGGTTTTGGAGAGCAACTCACAACATTTGCCAGTGCATACTCGGCCCTTACCGGCACGCCGTTTGGCAATGCTATGGCCAACATTGGCAACAACCTCAGTATTTGGGGTGCCAATCGAGACAGTACAGACCTTGCAGCACAAACAAGAGCGTTCAACGAAGATCGTCAAAAGGCAGCGGCATTGCCTTGGTACGAGTCGCCGGGCGCCATACTCAGATCAGCAATCAAAAATCCGCTAGGGTTTATTTCTGAAGTTGGCAAGGAAAGAACTCAGGAGATTGTTCCGGCTCTAGTTGGTGGACTTGCCGCCGCCGCTGGTTTGTACTTTGGCGCACCAATCGCTGGTATCGCCGGTCTCGCTGCCGCTGGATCTGCGTTGTCCGATGCGTTTGAGTCTTTTGGTTCTGGCGCTAAAGAAGGGTACGACGCATCAAAGAAAGCCGGTGCTTCTGAAGCAGTCGCTCGAAGCAATGGAGTGTTGAACGGGACCATTCATGCGTTGGTTACCGCTCCGGCCGAATTCATTGCAGATAAGGCCCTGTTCAAGTCCTACACAGATGGGCTCACAAAGGGACTGACGGGTCTCATCGCTCAATACGGCGGCGCCAACGTGCGCGAGTTTGGCAGCGAGGTTCTAGAGACCTATGCGCAGGCCGCGTCTACCGCAGCAACGACTGGACAGAAGTTTGACCCTCGCGCTGCCGCGGCACAAGCGTTTGCGGCTGGATTGGTTGCATCCGGAACCCACGCAGGCATGACCTCGGAAGGGTTGATCAAAGACGCCGTAGTGGCCAAGGACTTCAGCGGCAAGAACGTCACGCTTGGCGAGATGATGTCCGGGTCTAAGTTGGTTGACCCGAGCACCATAAAAGCGGATGCGGTCATTGGAACTTCTGCAAATGGAGTGAAGCAGACCCTCGGGTACGCAACTGCCATGGCCAAAGACCTTGGGGTTACTACTTCTGAGTTGTCGCAGGTTCTGCCGGCATCAATGCTTTCAAACGATCTCGTGATTGCCACGCTGCCGGGCGGAACTCCGGTGACAATGGCCGACTTCAATCGGTTTGAGCAAGGCGGTGGAACTCCGGAGGCGTTTGTCCAAAGTCTGACAACAGCAGATCCAATAGCGTTTGCCCGTACTTATGTTGGAGAGACGGCAGGCACGGCGGAAAGTCAGTACAAAACGCAGACGTTTTTTGATAGCGCGGTTGATCAGAAGATTGCAGCCGGTGCCAGCCCCTTGGACGCAACAAAGGATGCTTTGGCGTCTATGGGTTTGACAGCCAACGCAGTCAACCTTACGGCCCTTGGGAAGACTCTCGGCGGACAAAACAACGCGGTTGCTGCGATTGCTACTCCTGCGGTTGCAGGATCAACAGCAGCAACAACTGCACCGGTAACAACGGCCCCAACAACCGCTGCTGCCCCGGCAACGACCACCGGCGGGATTCTTACTAATACAGGGGCTACCGCAGCAACTACAAGTCCAGCAGGCGTTACTGCAACAACCACTGCGCCTGCAACAGGAACAACGACTGGCGTTTTAACAAACACTGCGCCTACATCGGGAACGGCGACTGGCATTTTAACAAATACTGCAACGAACCCTTCGGCAACCAATACGACATCAACCCCAGCAACAGGGGCAGCCACCAATGCGGCTACTGCAGTAACCAGCGGGGTAAATCCTGCGACGGCTACCAACGCGGCTGTTACCAATGCCGTCAATAACGGGGCAACAACAACCGCGGCAACCAACAACGCTGTAACTGGTGCCGTGACGGCCGGGGCCAATCCGAACGCTGCCGTTGCTGGCGCTGTTACAGCAGCAACAGCCGCAGGGACCAACCCAGCGACTGCGACTACGGTAGCAACAAACGCTGCAACTAACGCGGCAACCAATGTATCGACCAACACTGCTGTCAATACGAATGTCAACCCGAATGTCAATCCAAATGTCAATCCAAATGTCAATCCCAACGTAAATCCCAACGTCAACACGACTACCACAACCGTGGCTCCTGCTGGCACCAATGCAAACGCACCGGTTACGGCAGTTGCACCGAACGCGGCGGTTGCTGCTCTTGAGGCTCAGGTTGCAGCGCAAAACAAAGCACTAGCAGATCAAGCCGCGGCGCAAAAGGCCACCGAAGACGAGTCAAACAGGGTCGCATCCAATCAAAGGGCAATGCAATTTCTTGCTCCTGCGGCCAAACAGCCATCATCAAATAACGTGCTTCCGGCGGTCACAGCGTCTATAATTGGCGGTAAATCCGGGTTTGTTAGTCCACTCGAAGCATTTTCTAAAATGGTTCAAAGGGACCAATACGTTCCGCAACAGCACCAACAGCCCGAGGGGGCTCTCATGCAGGCTTCTCCTTACGCTTACGGAAAACAAACTGACTTAAACGAAATTCTTGGTCTCAATGACCAACAAGATCAATTTGAGCAGCAGGCCAAAGCTGGGGGGTTGATGACGCCTCTGATGGCTACCGGCGGGACTACCCGATACGGGAAGTTTGCCGGAGGTGGCTTGAATGTGGTACACCATGCCGGCAAAATGCGAGTTGACTTCCGCAGCGGTGACGCCGTTACCGGGGCCGGAGACGGACAGTCTGACGATATCCCTGCAATGCTTGCTGACGGAGAGTTTGTGATCCCTGCGGACGTTGTAGCGGCTCTGGGTAACGGTTCAACGAAGGCCGGGTCTGATGCCCTCTACGAGATGATGCACTCGATCCGGGCACGGGCTCGCAAGGGTCATCCCAAGTCACTGCCGCCACCGGCCAAGTCGCCGTTGGACTACATTAGCAAAAGGAAGTAATCATGGCCTTCACGCAAGGTGATCCGTTACCGGATGTAACTAAGACCACGACGACGGTTCAGAATGCTCCGTCTTGGTACACCGATGTAGCCAAAGGTCTTGGGACTGCTGCAACGACCAACCTTGCTCGAACTGGGGCGCAGTCGGTTGCAGGGCTAGATCCGCTGCAAACTGCAGGTTACGGTCAAATGAAGACCGCGGCAGGGTCTTATGTTCCGGGTCTGACCAACGCAGAAGCTACGGCGGGTCAAGCTGCGCAGGGCATCAATTACAACCAGATTCAAAACTACATGGATCCGTACCGGATGAATGTAGTCAACGAGATGGCCCGACTTGGGAACCAGAACTTTCAGCGCAACATCATGCCCGGTCTTACTGGGCAGTTCGTCGGGACTGGAGCGATAGGTGGCCAGCGTTACGCAAACGCGATGGGACAGAGCGCTGCGGACTTCCAATCGGACTTGGTAGGTAAGCAGTACGGCGCACTTTCCGCGGCCTACAAGGACGCTGTAAACGCCGCCAAGGCACAATCCGAGTTGCAGAACCAAGCTGCAGTTACGCAAGGCAACCTTGCCAAAGAAGAACAGGATCTTGGTTTGACTGGCGCTGGCGCTTTAACGAAAGCCGGTGGGGAACTAAATAAGTATCAGCAGAGCATTCTTGATGCGCCTGCGATTAATGCCAAGAACGCTTCTGATCTGCTGCGTGGCTACACCTTGCCAACGGATCAGACGGTTAAGTTTGTTGGTCCTGACGCCGGTTCTTATGGCACGTCTGATCTGTCAAACATTCTGGGTGTTGGTTCGATCCTCGGCGGATTCAAAGAAAAAAGCACTGGTAGTGATTTTATGAATTGGCTTGGACAAAATGCCGGATCTTTAGGAAAAGATGCTCTTGGTGCTTTGTCAGGTATTTTCAAACCCTAATAATCCACGAAGGCAATCCAAATGGCAGAACCTAAAGGTGGACTTGGGTACATTGGAGACAACCCAAAGGCCATTGAAGACTCAGAAGCCGCCCTTGAAAGACTTTCCAAGGCTTTGGAGTCGCGAGGGGGAGGTATGTTCGACCCCCAGATGTTAGCTTTGGCCGAGGGGTTTCTTGCGCCCACTCGCAGTGGCTCGTTTGGCGAGTCGCTAGGTAATGCCGCCAACCGCTTGCGCCTTGCTCAAGAGGCGCAGGGCAAGCAGGAATTGGAAAGCGCCCAAGCCAACTTAGGTGTAATTCAGCAAAAGGCTGCGCTTGAACAGCAGAAACAAGCCGGCGCTGGGTACAAGGCCCTTGAGCAAGAGTATGGGCTAGGGACAAAGCCTGCCCCAGCGGGTGCTCCAATGGAAGCGCCACAAAAAGCGCCAATTGGTCAGCCACCGGCTCAACCAGATACGGCGTCTATGTTCAACATGGAGATCCCGTTTGCCACTCCATCGCCTGTAGATAAAGCCGCAATCATCGCTAAGAATAAAGCCGCTGGAGTTGTCAACCCGGCAATTACCAGATTGGAAATTCAGAAGGCCGAGCGCGACAACATTGACATAAAGGACGGTTATATTCTTGACCGAAATACGGGCAAGATCAAGCTGATTCCTAAATTTGGTCAGGAAGATGTTCAGGCTTTCGTTCCTGCTTTTGAAGGGTTTGCTGGCGGTAACTTAAAGGTTTCACCGGGACTCAAGAACGCCATGGACTTTGCTGCGCAGTCGGGCAGCCCAGCGTATTGGGATCTAGCCAAGCTGGCTGTTAACGGCCCTCCTAAGCCCCCTCCGCCGGGGCAAGCACTTCAATCAGTTGGGAACGGCGTTCAGACTGGTTCGGTTCCGCCTCCGGCAGTTCGGCCGTTACAAGCCCAACAGTTGCCTCCGTTGGAGGGGATTAAGAATCCTGTGCCACTTCCCCCCCCTGCTGCTCCCGCTCCTCCTCCTGCCGAACCAATTGGCCGTCAAACGATTGAACAGGCCGAGGCTGCGAAGGCACGGCGTGAGATGGAGTTGCGCGTCGAAGAAGAGCGCAAGAAGGGTCAGCAGAAAGCGACGCAAGAACGAAGTGAAATCCGTCCGGTTGCGTTAGAGAAACAGTCTACTGAGCAGGAAATCAAAGCGCGGCAAGAAATTGACGACAATCGCAAAGACGCGGATGCAACGATTGCGTTTGCCAATCAGTTTAGAAGATACGCCGAACTTCCGAACGCCAAGCAAATGTTTGGTATTTTGAGCAACGACAAAATTTCGTCGGGTATTGCGACACTGGTCAGTGACACAATTCGGGTTGGAGGCACCAGCATTGGTATGCCTGCAATTGAAGACGTGATGCGCAACGCCAACATGAACCCTACTGAGCAGGCTCAATACCGCAACTTCTTGCAACTCTCAACCCAGTTGCAGTTGCAGCGTGCCAAGTACATGAAGGGTTCGGTTAGTAACTACGAGCAGGGCATCCTCGGCAATGCAGGTATTGGTCCCAAAGATACGCCGGAGACCATCCGTATGAAGGCGGATATCATGGCCGCTCGCGCCCAGTTCGACCGGCAGGTGGCCAAGCAGTTTCAATCCTCGAAGCAGGACGCTGCTGCGTTTATGTCATCCGATCAATACTACAAAATGCTTGACGGCTACCACGATCGTTTGACGCGATTGATCGGCGGCGAGACAAGATTGCAGCCAAGATCCGCGGCACCGCAAAGTTCTACAGTCTCTCGTGCTGACGCTTTAGCAGGGATCAGGTAATGGACAAGATTGAAGAATTAGGTCAGTGGCTCCTTGCCAACCAATCCAAAAAAGACTCTCCTGAGTTTCAAGACAAGGTTGCTGAGTACCGCCTGCTGAGGTTCCAGCAAAAGTATCAAGAGGCGTCGCAACTTCCTGATAGCGATCGGAAGGCAATGGTGCTTGACCGCCTGCGTACCGAGATAACCAACGCAGGCGGCACGCCGGAATTGACTCAAGCACCGTTAGTTACGCAAACGCCGGAAGAGGGTGAGTTTGTAGAAGCACCAAACCCACAAGCTCCGGCCGCACCAACAACGGACACTTCCGGGGCTGATGCTGCTTCTCGGTTCCTGATGGGTGGCGCTGGTGCCGCGACTGGTACTGTTGCGTCTACTGCAGGGATAGCCTCAAACGCCCTTGCGAACCGCTCTGCGCGTGTTGCAGGTATGCAGGAAGAGGCGAGGCTGGCCGCACAGGCTAGGGCCGCTGCACAGGCCGCACAGACCGCTAGTGGCGCTGCTCCTGACGTGATTATGGCTGCGCCAAGTGGCAGCATGGTTAGTCGGCCGGCACCAGTGCCTGCGCCCGGAGGCGCTCCGCGTGGCCCTGCCATGACGCCTGCCGGTGGCACCGGGGTTGCGAACTATGGTCAGGCTTTTGGTTTGCCTGAAATCGAGCGCAATCGTGCTCTAGATATGACCAAGAATGAGGGCGGGGTTCATGACCTAACGACCAAGCGGCGCGAGGCTCTGAACACGCTCAGGCAGTTTGCTCCGGAGTACCGGGAACTGCCAAGTGGGTTGATGGTCAACACACGCAATGTTCGCGAGCGGTTTGTTCAGAACCCACAAGGCGCACTGCCTGCTCCAGCGGCATTGCCAGCACCGGAAATGGGTCCAGCCCCGATGGCGGACGTAGTTCAACCTACGATGCAACCTGCTGCTCCCGCTCGTGCTTATGTGCCGCCAAAGCCGGGTCCGTTGGATCAAGTGGCTGACCTTTATCGTCGCCTGATGAACACGCCAATCGTAGAGGGTGCTGGGCGAGTTATGCGCCGAGTGGCCCCTCCGTTGGCTGCTGCTGGTGCTGGGTTAGACTTGGCCGAGATCGAACACGAGTTGCGCAAGGAAGCGGCGCAGCGCGACTACCTAAAGATGGCGCTGAAGGGTGCAGGTGTTGCGGGTGGTGCTCTATCGTTGATTCCTCACCCGGCAACCATTGCGATCGGTTCCGGGCTCGGGCTCGGCGCTGCTGGTCTGGAGTACCTAAAAGATAAAGGCTACTTCGACTGAAAGAGTTTGGGGACCTCTCCTCCCCCGGACCCCGCAGGAGCGGGTTTAGCCGGTACGATTACCGGTTTTTTTTCGCTCTGAGCTAAGACATACTGCTCGACAATTCGGGCGAATTCCAACACGTCAACGTACCCGTACACCCCGTTTGGGTTACGGGACTTGTCGGTGTAAAAGTAAAGCTGCTTGATCGTGGCGTCGGTCAGGTAGGACTTACTTAACATTTTTGGCTCTCCATAGTTCCCAGCGCATGATGCTTCCCTGCACGATGCTGCGGTGGGCTGATCCTTTGTAGGGGTTTTCTTCTGACGACAAGAAGTCTTCGACTAGGTCCTTGTTTTCGAGGAAGAACTCATGACGACTAGCGCTCTCCTGATCGGGAAAGATGTTGCCGTCAGAGGTTTGAAATGCGGAGATTGGTTTCATCGGTAGTTGTGCTTGAGTTGCCAGAAACGAAGAAGACACTGGAACTGCTCCCAGCCGCGGACTAGCTCGTCCTCGGTCCATTTCTTGATGACCACTAGACCGGGGTGGGTGCGAGAGACGAAGATGTTCGCGCACTTGGCTTCTGTCACTCCCAGACCTACCCGGTAAGCGGCGAGTTGCATCAGGTGCTCGTCATACCCGTCAACGTCATCGCTAGGACCGAATTCCTTGGTCTTAACGTCAACGACGACCTCCAAAGAATGGAGATCACACTTCCCGCCAAAGCCAAGCTCGTGGCCAAAGGACTTCTCGGCTATCCAATCCTGATCTCCGAATTCCTCCTGAAGGGCGTCAGATACCGCCTTGACGTGCTCGAAGTGGCGCGACGGTTTATTGCCGGAGTAGAACGCCTCGATTGAGTTGTGGATGTCCGTACCTGCATCCGCGGCGGCCTTGGCAAGTTCCCGCGAGTCAACGAGGATGCGGTCCAT
>Ga0114958_10002590_pt1 | contig 13435 bp, 10 predicted proteins | sample C_130208_EF_Meta_FD_89577 | JGI IMG/M metagenome (GOLD analysis project Ga0114958, IMG submission 89577) | Freshwater microbial communities from Lake Croche, Canada to study carbon cycling - C_130208_EF_MetaG | ecosystem: Environmental > Aquatic > Freshwater > Lake | place: Lake Croche, Canada... | reverse complement strand
CGACCACTGAGCCTGCGCCGGTGACGGTGATGGTGTTGCCGCCGTTACCCACCGAGACCGTGCCGCTGCCGATGGACACTTGGTTCGCGCCGCCGCCCAAGGTGACCCGACCGGCGCCACCGATCGTGACCCGATCCGCGCTGGTCGAGGCGGTGCTGCCCGAGACCGTACCGGCGCCACCGATCGAGACCGAGTCGGCACCGGTACCCATGGCCACTGAGCCGGCGCCGGTGACGGTGATGGTGTTGCCGCCGTTACCCACCGAGACCGTGCCGCTGCCGGCTTGAATCGTGTTGCTACCGGCGCCGGCGGTGACGTTGCCCGCGGCCGAGACCGTGATGTGATTGTTGCCAGTGCCGACTGAGACCGAGCCACTGCCCATCAGCACCGTATTGGCGCCGTTGCCGAGCGTGACCTTGCCGGCGCCCAGTACGGTGACGCTGTCACTGGCGGTGCCGGTGGTGCTGCCCGCGACGGTGCCGGAGCCGATCGAGACGGTGTCCTGACCGGTGCCCATGGCGACCGAGCCGGCACCCGTGATGGAAATAGAGTCCGCGCCATTGCCTACCGAGACGGTGCCACTGCCCAAGCGCACCACATCGATGCCGTTGCCCAGGGTCACCGCACCGACACCATTCACCGTCACCGAGTCGTTACCGCTCGGCAAAGTCGGCGTCGAGGTGGTCACTGTGCTGGAGCCGGTGATCCTTGTGGTGGTGATGGTGACGCCGGAGACCGTGCCGGAGCCGCCGATGCTGACCGCATCCGCGCCCGTACCCAAGGCCACATTGCCGTTACCAACGATATTGATCGTGTCCGGGCCGTTGCCGACCGTGACCGAGGCATTGCCGAGTCCGTAGACGTTGGTGGTGTCGTTGCCAATCGTCGTTGACCCGCCGGCCGGAATCGTCACATAGCTGGTTGCCACTGAAAACTCCTGAAAATAATTCGCACTAACGTTTCACACATACAGGACGCGACCAAATTGCTAGGCCGACCCAACTAAATACGCGGTCATCTTTCCTTGGGCAAACTTGTACAAGCTTTGATTCGCCGTGATTGGGCTATTTGTCATAACAGCACAGCATTTCACAGAAAATTCATAGTTCTCCTTCTAGTTGGTAGGGTAAATACTACTTTGAAAGCGATTTCAAAAACGAGAATAAACGAATGGATGGCAGGGCCGCGATCGGAGTTGTGTCGCCAAATAGCGACGAGAGCCTGCAATCGCGGCTGCGGGCGGCTTGCCGTTCGGTGCACACGTACGGCGCGGGCCTGCGCCGGGCTGCGGTAGAGCGGCACGGTGGTGCGCACAGATATGTGCACTGCGTCCCGTAGTGCGCGATTAATGCTTATTAGAGTGTCTGCTCGCCGTGTACCATTGGAAAATGGCGCTGGGGGCCCGGTTATTCGGCAATCGGTTTGATGCAGCGGCGCCCCTCCCGAGTGGGCGCCGGCGCAGGGCGCTACGCGCCCTAATTGGCGGGTCGAGTGTGCAGTGGAATGGGATGTCTGATGTGATGAATGGTCGGCAAAAAATACAGCGAACGGTCGCGCGTGCAGGCAGCAAAAAAGCCGCGATCGCGCCGCGCCGCCCCGTATTTGACGAGGTGTCGGCCAGTGAGCACGGCCACATCGATGTCTACGGCCACCTAACATAAGCGCCAAAAAAAACAGCGTTTTCACAAAAAGTTCAAAAATCCGCGAATGAAAGCGCTGTAAAAATCGAGGAAAATTATGTACCAAAATGATCTGAGAACATATCGATCAATAAATCTAAAGAAATCTAAAGATCATCTGAAAGCATCAGGTCTCTCGTCCAGTACGGTTTTTTTCACGTTGAGACCAGAGCTATTAATTCATTGCCAGTGTTCGACTCTCGACCAGTGTCACTGATTGATCTTGGCGCCGATGTCCTAGACCCGGGTGAAGCCGAAGGTAGCCCCGGGAAGATTCCGCACTTAGACCTCGTTTCGGGGGAGGCCAGCGCGTCTGACGGATACAGGATTCGGTTTGAGTTTTCGAGTCGCAGAGGCTGATGCCAAGAACGAGAGGATCAGGAATCGGGACGGCGGTTACTGATTATGGAAGCGGGATTGCGCAATCCGTCACTCTTCGCCGGCAATCACCACGACATACTCTCCTCATTAGGGTTTTGCTTGACCTCCGGTGGCGGTAACCCCTCGAAAATTTTCATAGGTCTAGACGCCATGTCGTTCGTTCATTATCGTCGCCTCGCTGCTGGCTGCTCTCACATACACATCGCTGGAAGCGATGCGTTGAGCGGCTCAATACGATCAGGGACGATGGGATGAAAGGCGAACAGAGTAAAATCAGGCGGGGAGGGATGGCCGCTGGCGCCAGCACGAGTGCGCCGCGTCGGACCCGTTCCGTATTTGATGAACTGCCACGCGGTGAGCAGGGGCATATCGACGCGTTTGGGCATCTCCATGAAGCCGCCGGATGTTGGATCGTGGGCTGGATGCCGCGACCGTTCGCCGGTGACGCGGACCTCGCGCTCCCCGTCCGTGCCGTATCGGCACATGGCGCCCACGAAACGTCCGCCGTAATGGCTTTTTACGAGCGGCCAGACTTGGATCAGAGCCGTGTCGGTGTGATCATTTATTGGCAGAGTGTCCGCCGTTCGATTGCGGGTTTGCGGAGCATTTGCATCGCGATTGACGGGGTCACCTACGGTTTGCAGGTCGGTTTGTCGACTGCGCGGGTCGACGATCGTGCGCTTTACGACTTGGTCCGTCCAATATTGGTGTTCCAAGCCACGGAGACGGTGGGTCGAGCGCAGCTTCGCGATCTCACCGCGCGCCTAGGGTATGTCGGTAGCGACACGATATCCTCGCTCTCCGGCACCGTCGCTGTCGAAATTGACGAGTCCCTGATCTGCCCGCCGCACGGGTTGCTCCTCAAGGGCTGGCATCTGGCCGCTACAGACCGGGTGGTGGCGATACGGGTACGGTCAGGCGCGCGCAAGACGAACATTGATTTTAACGCGGGCGTGCCGGTCCCTCGGCCGGATGTGATTGCTGCTCTCGGGGCGGCTTACGGGGCAACCGATCCGGGGGTGGGTTTCATGGTCTATTTACCTGGCGCCTATGAGCCTGAAGAGCTTCCGTATCTGGAAGTAGAACTCGATACGGGTGAACGCGCGTACAAAGCGCTCTCGCCATCGCGTAAACAAGGCTTAAACGCCATTCGCGCGGTGCTCGAGGGCCCTGATTGCCGCTACGGAGATATCGATCGCCTCTTCGATACCGTGTTAGGACCCGCGGTGAAGGCGCTGAATACCGCCCGTCTCGCGCAACCCTTCACGGTGGAGGAGGCCTCCTACGGAGTCCTGCCAAGCCTACCTGTGTGCAGTCTTGTGATTCCGCTCTACGGTCGCATTGACTACCTTGAGTACCAGATTGCGTTGTTCTCGGCTGATTCAAGCACCCGTGACCTTGAACTCATTTACGTGCTGGACGATCCGCCACGTCGGCAAGAGCTTTTGACCTTGGCGGACGCGGTCTTCGCACGTTTTCGGATTCCTTTTCGGATTCTCATCTCGAGCACTAACCGGGGATTTGGCCCGGCAAGCAACTTAGGTCTGTCAGTTGCGCAGGCGCCATACGTTGCCTTTGTCAACTCTGATGTGTTTCCCGTCACTGCGGGTTGGGCTCACCTGTTGATCGCCCAATTGAAGAAAAACCCGAAACTCGGCGCCATCGGCCCGCGTCTTCTCTATGAGGACGGATCAGTTCAACACGAAGGATGCCGGTATCAGACCGTATCGGAGTATGGGGACTGGACCTTTATCGAGCACAGCCATAAAGGTCGGCGGCCGACAGCGGCTGTAGGCTTGATCGAGTCGGAAATGATTACTGCTGCTTGCCTCATGCTATCGACCAAGCGTGCTCGAGAACTCGAGGGCTTTGACGAGGCCTATGTGGTCGGAGACTTCGAGGATGCAGATCTTTGTCGGCGGCTACGCGCAAAAAATTTGACGGTCGCGGTCGATCCATCGATTGTTTGTCATCATCTGGAGCGTCAATCACAGGCTCGATTGGACGGGCATTGGCGCATGAACCTGACCCTCTACAATGCATGGGTCCATGAGCGGCGTTGGATTGCCGCGGCACAAACCCATCGGAGCCGGCCATGAGTCGCGGTAAATCCAAGGCCGAGGCGGGCAACAGCAACGTGAAGCAATCCGTGCGCGAGGTGTCAAAGGCCAGATCGGCTGGCAACAGTCCCCGACGTACATTGGTTATTTCGCATAGCCATCCGGAACTGACGAAGGGTGGGGCGGAAATCGCGGCCTACAATCAGTATCTTGCTATTGCAGAAAGTGCTCCGGATACCACGTGGTTTTTGGGCTGCAGTCGTGAGTCCAACGGTCAACACGTGGGTTCCGTGTTTAGTCAGCCGTTTGGAGCCAACGAATACGTTTATGCGTCGGGGCCATTTGATTGGTTTAACTTCTCTAATATGGATTCCCGCTTTCCGAGCGCATTCCGAGAGCTGCTAGCCGAGCTAAAGCCTGACGAAGTTCATTTTCACCACTACATCAACATCGGAATTGAGGCTGTATTGCACGTCCGAGAAACGTTGCCTGAGTGTCGCATCACCCTGACGCTTCACGAGTACCTCGCAATCTGCCATCACTACGGCCAGATGGTGACGAAGCCTGCGCTCACGCTGTGTTACGGGTCTTCGCCGCGCAAATGTTCGAATTGCTTCCCGGAGCGAGCGCCGGAAGACTTCTTCTTACGCAAGCGCTACATCGATCGATTCTTTGATCTGGTCGATGAATTCATCTCGCCTAGTCAGTTTTTAGCTGAGCGCTACCGGCAATGGGGGATTTCGTCGAACCGCATCAGGGTGCGCGAAAACATTATCTCGGTCGGACCCCAGGTGCCTCTACAAGCTAAGAAGCCGCGCGCAGCGCATGCCCCGCTCCGCGTGGGCTATTTCGGTCAGATCTCCAAGTTGAAGGGCATTGGCGTCTTACTGGATGCATCCCAAGTCTTGGCTGAGTCCAAGGACAAGCGAGTCGTCTTCGAAATTTACGGCAGTGACGACGGGCAGCCACCGGAGTTTCAAACTGAGTTCCGTGAGCGCATCTCAAAGGCCGGAAAGAACGTCATTTACTTCGGCCCCTACGCGCGCGAGCAGGTCAGTGGACTGATGGCAGCCGTTGATGTCGTGCTGGTCCCGAGCATTTGGTGGGAGAACTCGCCACTGGTCATCTTAGAAGCGTTGTCGGTCGGCACCCCGGTTGAGTGCTCCGATATCGGCGGGATGGCTGAAAAAGCCAGAAATCTTGCCGGCGTAGGTTCGTTCCCGGTCAGCAATGCGATGGCGTTGGTATCGGCGTTACAAGCACACCTCACATCAGCTGCCGCTGCTCCGGTCAGCACAACTATTGATGCCGTCACAATCCCCATAGCGTCGGCGCAAGCCGAGTAAACCCGTTATTCACGTTTATTTAAAGAGATTCTCGAAATGTCGAATCAAAAAGTACGACCAACCAGTCTGTCCACCTTAATGAACCTAGGTTTAGTGTCTGGTCTAGGATCAGGCACGGTCTCGGTGGAGGAAGGTTTATTCCGGTCCTTAGTCCTGCCAATGATTGAGGCGATCGACTTTGACGAACGATGGTATCTAGGGAAATATGCGGACGTTAAGGAGGCTGTTGCCAAGGGACAGGTTTCAAGCGCTCAAGATCATTATGTACTGTGTGGTTATTTCGAAAACCGTATGCCTCGCCGCATCGCAGTCGACGAACGTTGGTACGTAGCCACTTATCGAGATGTCGGTGAAGCGATGAAGAAAAAGTCCCTGTGGAAAAATGCGCAAGAGCATTTTGAAGATTTTGGCTTTGGCGAAGGCCGATTGCCGCATCCGAATTTTTCTCTCTAAATGTTGGTCATTCCTGACGCCAGAACGGCTGCTAGAGCACTAGTGTTCAGGACTCATCCGAGTATTTGCCCGTGACAGACAGAACTGCCGATTCAAAGCCGAACAAAAACAAGTCCGGCAAGACGAAATCTAAGGCCTTGGCTTCAGATACGCCTGCTGCGGTTGCGGACAGTCACTCGATGACTGCACAGCCCAATGCCGGGCTCAGGTCGTCCGCGGCCTTGCAGACTCAGATTTCTACCCAGTCAGTGGTGGAGATCCCGCCTGAGCAGGATCCAGTGATTCCGGCCGAAAATTTCGATCACGAGGCCTATCTCAGCGCCAATCCGGATGTGGCCTATGCCATTAAGGTTGGTGAGTTTGGGTCGGCTTATGAGCATTACCGACTGCACGGAGCCCAGGAAGGTCGCCCGTTAAGACCTCTATCGTTCGAACATTTCGACCCGATAGTTTACGAGTATGGATCGCGCGATGAAGTCACTGTAGACCTTAAGGCTTCAGTCGATGCTTGTATCGTCAGTTGGCTCGGCGGGCTGTTTATCGCGGGTTGGATGGACGACGCGAGCCTAAACGTAGAAACCCTGCGGATTGTCGGAAATGACTTTCATGTCGATTTGCCGGCGAAAATGTTAATCCGGGTTAGAAGACCGGACGTTGAGGCCGCACTCGGCAAGTCAGATCGTTACAGTTATGGGTTTTGCGGACTTTTTAACTGCGCGTGGTCACATCCTGGCACATCAAAGCTTGCGGTCGAATTCCTAGCTAAGACTGTCACATTAAAAAGTGCGGATGTGGCTGCCCATATCGTCGACAAGGTCGAACTTCGCGATATCGCGATGTCTCACTTGGCGAAATCGCAGTATTTTGGAAATCCCGACGTAGAGCGAATTGAGCGTCTAGGTGCCGGATTTGGCGGCCAGGCGATACGTCTGAATCATTCAATCACCCGAGATATGGTCGCCAATCCCTATATTGAGCGATTCTCACAGGTTGGAAGTCGATACAAAGGCAGCATCGTCGTTTGCTTATATGGCAAAGCCGAGTTCTATTTTCTACAGCAGGCGCTTTTTGGCGGGTTGCCCGGATTTGAAGGCTATGAGTTCGTCTATGTCTGCAACAGTCCCGAAATTTCGGAGTCATTACTGAAGGAAGCGCATGCTGCGCACCGCACATACGGCTTACCAAGCACGGTCATCATTTTGGGCGGGAATGCTGGTTTCGGCGCGGCCAATAACGTTGCTGTTCGCAATTCTCGCAGCAAACGAGCCCTTATCGTCAATCCGGACGTCTTTCCCCGAAATCGGTCATGGGCCCTGAAGCACACGCAATTGGTTGAGAACTTACCGGACGTTCAGACCCGACTATTCGGATCTACCCTGTATTACGACGACGGGTCGCTCATGCACGGCGGCATGTATTTTGACTTGGATACCGGGCTCAATCTGTCGCACGGCTCACCATCACCGATACAGTTGATGCGCGTTGAGCATTACGGCAAGGGAGCAGCGGATGTTTCGGTCTACTCCCGCTCCCGTCCGGTGCCCGCGGTTACGGGCGCGTTCATATCCATCGAACGATCCTGGTACGAGGAATTAGGCGGGTTCACCGAAGATTTCATTTTTGGTCATTATGAAGACGCCGATCTGTGCCTAAAGAGCCTCGATCGCGGCTACCCCGCATGGATACATGATCTTGATCTTTGGCATCTGGAAGGGAAGGGTTCGACACGGAAATTGCCACATGAGGGTGGTTCGGCAGTTAACCGCTGGCTATTTGCCGAGAAGTGGGGGCGTACCGTGCAGCGCGGTCTGATTGGTTCAGCGCCTCAACATCGTCTATTGAACATACAGGGCTCGATCGCGTCATGAAGGCATCTCATCCCGTGGCATCCCCAAAAAATCCATCAGCGATACAGCGGTTGGAACGGCCCTTAAAAGTATTGCAGTTGAGCCTCTGGCACCCTGAATTGGTGCGGGGCGGTGCTCAACAAATTGCTTATGAAACCTTTAAGGCATTGCAGCAGATGCCAGGAGTGGAGCCCACATTTTTGGCAGCCGTGGATCGTTCAGTTAGCTCGTTCTATAAGGCAGGGGCCCGAATCACGGGCTTCGACGGTCGACCCGGGGAATTCCTTTTCCTTAGCCAAGACTATGACTATGTCTGGCACAAGGTGGCTAATCCGTTACTCGTAGCGGCCTATGCCGATTTCCTCGCAGAGTTAGCACCGGATGTGGTGCACTTCCATCACTTCATGCTGTTTGGTGTCGACCTACTTAGCGTGACGCGAAAAGTACTTCCTAAAGCGAAGATCGTGTTCACCTTTCATGAGTTTCTGTCTATCTGTGCAGCTGACGGCCAGATGTTGCGGAAAACGGATCAGTCGCTCTGCACAAAGGCCTCCGGGGCTCGCTGTCATCAATGCCTGCCTGGGCATGGTCCTGAGCATTACTTTCTCAGAGAAGCCTGGTTCAAGCGTCATCTAGAGTGCGCTGACGTTTACACCGTCCCGAGTCAGTTCATGATTGATCGCTACGTCGACTGGGGCCTTCCCCGCGAAAAGTTGGTACATGTCACTAACGGACAGCCCGATTACTCCGCTGGCACCAAAGTCGCGGAGGGCAAGGCTCCTAAATCTAGAAATCGATTTGGATTTTTCGGACAGCTCGTCGATAACAAAGGTGTCTGGGTGATTTTGGACGCGGTGCAGAAATTGCGCGCACAAGGATTTACAGATTTTACTGTCGAAATCAACGGCGATAATCTTAAGTACGCTTCAGAAGCGCGCCGATCGCAATTCGAATCGTTCATTGAGGCAGAGAAACTCTTGCCGCCGGAACAGCGAGTTGTGACGTACAACGGCGCGTATTCCGTCGATCAGCTAGATCAGCGAATGTCTCGCATCGATTGGTGTCTGGTGCCGTCGGTCTGGTGGGAAATTTTCGGGTTGGTCATATCTGAGGCCTGGATGTTCGGAAAGCCGGTCATTGCCTCGGATGTCGGCGGTCCCAAAGAGCGAATCCGGCACGAAAAGGACGGGTTGTTGTTTAACGTGGCGGATGCGAATTCGCTTGCGCAAACGATTCAACGCGCATGCGTTGAAAAAGGGCTGTGGGATTCGTTGCATAAGGGAATAGAAAAACTTCCCGACAGTAACGCTATGGCCGAAAAGTATCTCAAGACTTACCGGCCACAAATTAAATAACGTAATCTGAAGAAGAAACGATCTTACTAAGGTCAAAAAAAGCTATTTGGTCGCTCTATTTCCAGATTATAGGAACGGAGCGAACGCAGTAATAGCAAAACGAGATCTCGAATCAAACACGAGAAACCAGCCTTTAATACACGGACTCAGTCGGGAAAGCGCTAGATGCCAATCAAGGGATACATAGAGTACGTTGATGCTACTCAAGTTCGGGGGTGGGCTTGGGACGCTGAAGCGTCCGATCGTCCGGTGACGATCCAGGTGCGCTTAGGCGACCAATTCATTGCGGAGGCGCCGGCAAGCATCTTTCGAGAAGACCTCAAAGCCTCTGGAATTGGAAGTGGGCAACACGGTTTCGTGGTTGAGATCGCTGGTCGAGTTGCCGAAGAAAGGCTAATCAAGCAGCTGAATTTTCTCGCATACAGTGACGCAGACAAATCGGTCCAATTGCATAAAACGGTCGATGCGGATGCAACAAAGAGCCGTGTCACTGCAGCAAGTCAGAAGCGATCAGTAGAAATTAATTTTTTAGACCAGCGTCCGATCTTCATTCTCGGCGCGGCCCGCTCCGGCACAACAGCAATCGCAATGGCATTAATGCACGGCGCGCAAATCTCCGGACACGGGGAGAGTCATGTATTAGGACTGCTTCCATCGTTGCATCGCGCGCTGCACGAATATTACGTCGCTAATGGTGAAGAGCTAGGGCGAAAAACCACCATTGCCAGGGTGCCACCGATGTACTTTCGCGAGCAGATTAACGTAATGTTTCGCTCGTTGATGTCGACGGTTTACCCAACGGAACGTTGGATTGACAAAACACCATCGGTAACGATGATTCAGGCGATACCGTATCTGCTGACAGTCTGGCCGAACGCGCAGTTCATATTCATGAAGCGAAGTGGGGTAGACAACATTTTGTCTCGGCAGCGCAAGTTCTCTGATGTTTCTTTTGAATCTCACTGCAGAGATTGGGCGACGGTAATGCAAGAGTGGCGAAATTTCAGTGCGTATTGCGGAGCAAACGCACTCGAAGTTGATCAATGGGATTTGAGCCGCGACGTTTTAAACATCGCGGGTTCAATTTCCAGATTTCTAAACTTAAGCGAGGAGGATGCGAGTGGTTTCGCTCGCGCCCTAGCGTCCGAGCATCCTGAACAGACAGCTGATACCTGGAACAGACGCCAAACATTATCAGAGACTAATTGGACGGCCGAACAGAAAGAATTATTTATAGCTATCTGCGCCGAGTCTATGAAAGACTACGGCTACGATGCTCTTGGTTAAATATTTAGAGACGCCAAATTTATGATTAATTTTATCGGTGATCCGCTACAGTTTTCGGCAGATGTCGAATCTTTGATCCTTGGGAAGGAGCCATTCTTTTTTTCTCGGATCGGGGGTAGCGATACCGATGCAGTGATCGATTACATTGCTTCCAAGAATAGCAGTAACCCTGAAGCTTTCGAGAAGGAGTTACTAGAGCACCTAGCAACCGTTCAAAGATACAATGGTTTTTACGCCAAGGCTGACCTTCGAGAGAATTTCTCTAGATATTTAGAAACACTAATTTCGTCCTACAAGGGCCTAAATCGCGGAACCATTTGTGGCGGAAAATTGATTTCGATTTATTATCCGAAAGTAATTCATCCGTCTCTTCGCAAGTTTCACTCTAACATCGAGCGCACTGTTGGCTTTTTTGATGAGATTTCGGAACCGTGGCGAAAATTAGATCTGTATCCCTATAATAGAATCGAAAACATCGGTCATCGGGACAGCACTCTCATAAGCTCTCTCGCGAAGACGTTGAATGGGAAACGCGTATTGGTGGTTTCTCCATTTGCAGAGAGCATACTGTTCAACTATCACAGGCGGAATTCTTTTTTTAAAGAAGTAAAGTTTCCTGAAATAGAATTGGCCGTCGTGAACACTCCAATCACGTATTACGGACTGCCGGACGAGCTATATCCGCACGGGAACTGGTTCGAAACTGTCGACGAGCTGAATAAAATTATTGCGTCTGAAGATTTCGATATAGCACTTTTGTCCTGCGGTTCCTACGCGTTACCGATAGGCGACTTTATCAAGAACAAAATGCGACGAGGCGCGATCTATGTTGGCGGCGTACTCCAGTTATTTTTCGGAGTAATGGGTAGGCGTTATGACAGCATCTTCTTCACTCAGCATATTAATCAAGAAAACTTCATATACCCGATCGAGCGGCAGAAGTATCTATCAAATAAAATCATTCCTGAATCAATGGCCAAAGAAGCCTTTGGAGCCTATTTTTGATTAACTCTTGGCGAGGCTTCGCTAAAGAATGGTGGCTGTTTGATATCGTTTAGTAAACCAAAGACTGTTATAGTCGATGATCATGTCGTGGTCGCGAACATTTTTCAGACCGCAGATCATATATATGTAATTGGCACGTATTACATGGCCGACGGTGAAGGCGATTGTTATATCGGAAATACCGATAACTTGCGATTCTGTATCGATGGAATTGATGTTAATTTCGAGTCGTTTTTCGCTGCCTCTGGTAGAGCCGATCGTTTTCGTATATACAGAATATCTAATGAGAGAAAGCTAGAAAATAAGACCTTAAAAATAATCCACGAAGGGGCGAGTTATAACTTTAAGTTGACAGTTGACGATCTAATAGATGAGCGAGTTCGAATTTCCGCGACTACAATTTTCAAAGATGACTACCGACTGCTAGGTCCGTACATATCTCACTATCGCAAACTTGGCGTTCACTGCTTTGACTTGTATTACAACGGCAAGATCAACGATCTTTTGATCCGTCAAGACTTTGATCGATTCGTTGTGAGCGTGACTAGATTCGAAGACGCAATTTGGGCTGGCTCGCTCAATTTATCCCTAAAACTATTGGAGTTTGTCGGTGCGCGAGAAAACCTCTTGATCCGCTACCAAATTGAAACTATTAATTGGACCCGCCAAATTTCCAGTCGTTGCTTGGCTAAATTTTTATATACAAAACATTCGCACGGCAAGTTGATTCCTTCTTAAGTGGGGCAGGGTAATGAAAGCAAAAATTCACTCAAGCGAATTTATAGATTTTTATAACTCACGGACCATGTCTTATCGAAAATCTTTTTTTGATATTCAAAAACCTGGCTATTCACCTCCCGAAGCTGTCGACTACGACTGTAATCGTATGCCTGGGCCAGGGGAGAATAACTGGGTGCTTGCTCCATCGTCGTGCACTGGGCAGTTCAACTTCGATCTCGGAGAAAACTGCACGAACAATTTAGTAATTCTCAGCGCCGCAAACAAATGTAAAGGCAGGATACTTATCAGGGGTTCAAATAGTACTGCGGTAATAATTGGTTCTGCTATTCAGCGTAGTTTTATCAATATTCACATGCATAGTTCAAATCATTTCTTCTACTTTGGACATAGTTCAACTGCGAATAACTCGACTTTTGAGATGGGAACTGACGGAACATCCTGTATTATTGGGGAAGATTGCATGTTTTCGTCATTTATCGACGTAACTACCGATGATATGCATGCCTTGATAGATGTTGAGACTGGAATTCATCTTAATCCGGCATCGGATGTAATATTTCAACCTCACGTTTGGGTTGGTATGCATTCGACGATCCTAAAGGGCGTAACTATCGGCTTTGGCTCAATAATCGGATCAAGGTCGGTGGTTTCTCAAAGCGTCCCGAAACTTGTGTCAGTTGCGGGGATTCCTGCTCAGATAAAAAGAACCGGCGTAAGTTGGGTTAGAGATAGAGTTCCTAATGTCAATTCAAGGAATTCAATTTTGGATTTAGAACGCCAGTATTCGATTTTATCTAATGATTGAGTTGAGGTAATTTGTCGATTGACTAGCTTTATTAATTTTTGTTGGCGTATCGCAGGCTTTGCCTTCATACGGGAATCCCCTCATCTTGCGGCGCTTCCGCCGTTCCACAAGCGAATTTTTATAGCAATCCAAATGCGGATTCTAGAGTATGTCGATTAAGCGCGCGCCCCTTGGTCCTTTCTAGAATGTCCATCGTCGAACAGATTAATCCTTCACCGCCTGCTGCGTTACCGCTATTTGATAGATTACAGGTGGTATCGGTCGTTAAGACAGATTTCCTCTTCGGTTAGGTGGATCTGACTTCGGTCTGGTTGATGGTCTCTTCGTCCTTGCTCTTCGTAAATCGACTACCGAGTCGGCCCTGATTTATTCATATCTCTATGATTCTATTGTATTTATATCCATTTTCAGATTATAATTTCTCCCGGTTTTGAGTCTATTCCATTGTATTTCTGGGAGTTTTGGCGATGAGCATG
>Ga0114958_10002585_pt1 | contig 13446 bp, 10 predicted proteins | sample C_130208_EF_Meta_FD_89577 | JGI IMG/M metagenome (GOLD analysis project Ga0114958, IMG submission 89577) | Freshwater microbial communities from Lake Croche, Canada to study carbon cycling - C_130208_EF_MetaG | ecosystem: Environmental > Aquatic > Freshwater > Lake | place: Lake Croche, Canada... | reverse complement strand
GAATAAAAAAGACGAAAATCAAAATATCAGTATCCAAATGATTAACAGAATTGGTCAAGTCATTCAAGTTATTTTATAATTCCTCTTACTTACTTTTTTTCAAAAAGCTAATCTTAATTGATTGGCTTTTTTTATTTAAAAAAGTAACGAAATCGTTTTCGTTAAACACTTCAATTTTATACTTTTGCGCAGAATTTAAATCTGTTACTAACAACTAAAAATCATCTCTTTTATGAAAAAGAATACCCTATACGAAAAGGAAGTATCATTTCAAGCCGACAGACGTAAAGCAGGTATAGAATTTATTAAAATCATTAGCGATTTATGGTATGACAAATCTATAGAATTAGTACTTTTTAGGAATCAATTAATCGACAGAACTGTTAGTGATATTATCAATCTTCACGAATATGCTGCCGAATTTGTTCAAAAACCAATAAATGTATTTGACACTGTTGAGATTGCTAATGCCATTCTTAACTTAGATTTGCCTCCGTCAAAAATTGATATTGGAAAACTAACCTATGAATATCATTTAGAAGATAATAAATACCATGACGCCAAAGCTTTCCTAATTGATAAACTAAAAAATGCAAAAAATGCAAAAAACATAAAGCCCAAAGATGTTGTTCTTTATGGTTTTGGTCGTATCGGAAGATTATTGGCGCGGGAAATGATGAGTAAAATTGGTAAAGGACAACAACTTAGGCTTCGAGCCATTGTTACCCGAGACAGAAATGATGCTAATTCTCTAGAAAAAAGAGCCTCTCTTTTACGTTATGATTCTGTTCATGGTGATTTTGAAGGTTCTGTTCAAGCGGATGTTGAAAACAATGCCCTGATAATTAATGGAACAACGGTTCATATCTTAACTGCAAATACTCCAGAAGAAATTGACTATACAAAATATGGAATTGAAGACGCTCTAGTAATCGATAATACTGGAGCATTTACCACAGAAGAGGCATTAAAAAGACACCTAGTTTCAAAAGGGGTTACTAAAGTTTTATTGACAGCGCCAGGCAAAGGCGTCCCTAATATTGTTTACGGTGTAAATCATAATGATTACAATCCTGACAAAGTGGATATTTATTCGGCTGCTTCTTGTACAACCAATGCTATTACACCAATATTACAAGTAGTTGAAGAAGCACTTGGTGTTGTAAAAGGTCATCTTGAAACCATACACGCTTATACTAATGATCAGAACTTAGTTGACAATATGCATAAAAAATACCGCCGAGGTCGTGCTGCAGCTCTTAATATGGTTATTACTGAAACTGGTGCCGGTAGTGCTGTTGCCAAAGCATTACCAAGTTTGGCAGGAAAATTAACTTCAAATGCTATTCGAGTTCCTGTACCAAATGGTTCTTTGGTAGTGCTAAATCTAGAAGTAGTAAAACCAACTTCCATTGAAGAAGTAAATGGAATTATGAGAAGATATGCTCTAGAAGGTGAATTAGTAGAGCAAATTAAATATTCTTTAAATAATGAACTGGTATCTTCTGATATTGTTGGCACTTCTGCTCCCTCAATATTTGATAGCAATGCAACTATTGTTTCAGGCGATGGGAAAAATATAGTTTTATATGTTTGGTATGATAACGAGTACGGCTACAGCCATCAAGTAATACGTTTGGCTAAGTATATAGCTAAAGTAAGAAGATATACCTACTATTAATAGTTTATGAAGCTGAAAAATATTTAAATATTTAGTAAGAAACTATCAATTAGTCTTTGTGAAAAGTAAATTTAAAAAAATGACTAGTACTAAATAATCTATATCGATTATTTAGTACTAGTCAAAAAGTAGACTTTATTATGCTTTTCCTGCGGCAATTAGGTTCAAAGCAGAACCTGCCACAAACCAACCTATTTGGCTATCGTTGTATGTATGGTTAGCTAAAATTAAATCTTTTGAGCCATCAGCATGAACAAATTCAAGGGTAAGAGGCTTGCCTGGAGCAAACTCAGTTAAATCTAAGAAATTGATAGTATCATTTTCCTGAATTTTATCATAATCGGCTTCGTTAGCAAAAGTCAAAGCCAACATACCTTGTTTTTTCAAATTTGTTTCATGAATACGTGCAAACGATTTTACTAAGACAGCTTTTACTCCCAAAAATCTTGGTTCCATTGCAGCATGTTCTCTTGAAGAGCCTTCACCATAATTGTGATCTCCTACAACAATGGTTGGAACACCTGCAGTTTTATAAGCTCTCTGTACCGCAGGCACAGCAGCAAATTCTCCTGTAAGTTGGTTCTTAACTTTATTGGCTTCTTGATTAAATGCATTTACTGCTCCAATCAACATATTATTAGAAATATTATCCAAATGTCCTCGGAAACGCAACCATGGACCAGCCATAGAGATGTGATCTGTTGTACATTTTCCAAATGCCTTAATTAACAATTTAGCTCCTGTAATATTTTTTCCATCCCAAGCATCAAATGGTGCTAAAAGTTGCAATCTATCTGAAGTTGGAGAAACGGCAACCTGAACGGAGGAACCATCAGCAGCCGGTGCTTGGAATCCTGCATCTTCTACATCAAAACCTCTTTTTGGCAACTCATCACCGGTTGGAGGATTTAATCTAACTTGTTCTCCCTTATCATTTAATAAAGTATCTGTCAAAGGATTAAATGATAAATCTCCCGAAATAGCTAAAGCAGCAACCATTTCTGGTGAAGTTACAAAAGCATGAGTGTTAGGGTTTCCATCAGCGCGTTTAGAGAAGTTTCTGTTAAAGGAGTGAACAATAGTATTTTTTTCCCCTTTGTCTGCTCCAGCTCTATCCCATTGTCCAATACATGGCCCACAAGCATTAGTAAACACTTTGGTTCCCATTTTTTCGAAAGTAGCAATAATACCATCTCGTTCTATGGTATATCTAATTTGTTCTGAACCTGGATTGATACCAAATTCAGCTTTTGGGGTAATTCCATGAGCAACGGCTTGCTCTACTATAGAAGCAGCGCGAGCCATATCTTCATAGGATGAGTTAGTACAAGACCCTATCAAGCCCCATTCTACTTTTAACGGCCAACCATTTGCAGCAGCTTCTGATTTCATTTTTGATACTGGAGTTCCTCTATCGGGAGTAAATGGTCCGTTGATGTGTGGCTCTAACTCTGAAAGATTGATTTCAATTACTTGGTCAAAATATTGGGCAGGATTAGCATATACTTCGTCATCGCCTGTTAAATAAGAAGCTACTTTATCAGCCGCATCTACAATAGCTTGACGGTCTGTTGCGACCAAATATCTTCTCATGGAGTCATCATATCCAAAAGTAGAAGTTGTAGCACCAATTTCTGCCCCCATATTACAAATAGTTCCTTTTCCAGTACAAGACATTGAAGTGGCACCTTCTCCAAAATATTCAACTATTGCTCCAGTTCCACCTTTTACAGTTAGAATATCAGCTACTTTTAATATAACATCTTTTGGAGCTGTCCAACCATTTAGTTTTCCTGTTAGCTTCACTCCTATCAATTTTGGAAATTTCAATTCCCACGACATTCCACTCATAACGTCAACGGCATCAGCACCACCAACACCAATAGCTAACATTCCTAAACCACCAGCATTTACGGTGTGAGAATCAGTTCCTATCATCATTCCACCTGGAAATGCATAATTTTCTAAAACAATTTGATGAATAATTCCTGAACCTGGTTTCCAAAATCCAATACCATATTTATTAGATACAGAAGAAAGAAAGTCAAAAACTTCTTTTGATTGTGAATTGGCTACAGCTAAATCTGTTGTAGCACCAACTTTGGCTTGGATTAAGTGGTCACAGTGAACCGTTGTAGGAACTGCAACAGTTTTCTTCCCTGCATGCATAAATTGTAATAACGCCATTTGTGCAGTGGCATCTTGACAAGCTACTCTATCAGGAGCAAAATCCACATAATCTTTACCACGAGTGAAGGCTTGAGAAGGCGTTCCTTCCCATAAATGCGAATATAAAATCTTTTCTGAAAGAGTTAATGGTCTACCTACAAGCGCTCTTGCTTTATCTACACGAGCTGACATTGTAGCATAAACTTTTTCAATCATTTTAATATCAAAAGCCATAGTATATTGGGTTTATTTATTTGATGTACAAATTTACGAAAACGTTGTACTTCTAAAAAGTTTTTAATAGAATAAGTTATGTTTTAATTATATTTTACGAAATATTAATTTTTTGAATTAATATTTAGCAATTATAAATTATAATTGAAATAAAATGATAATTATAAAAATAAATTTAAGTCTTATTTTAAATAAATCTTGAAACTTTGTAAAAAACAATTATAATTTACATCAATTTATTAATAATCATTTCTTCCGTGATTCCTTCAGCATCAGCTTTGTAGTTTTTTATAATTCTATGGCGAAGTATACCAAATGCTACAGCTTTTACATCTTCAATATCTGGAGAAAATTTACCATTGAAAGCGGCATTGGCTTTGGCAGCTAAAATCAAATTTTGAGAGGCTCTTGGTCCTGCACCCCAATCTAAATAATTGTTTACATAGTCGGAGGCTAAAGCACTTTTAGGTCTAGTTTTGCCAACTAAAGTTACAGCATATTCTACTACATTATCTGCAACTGGAATTCTGCGAATTAAGTGTTGAAAATCAATAATTTCTTGAGCTTTAAACAACGGATTGATTACTGGCTTTTCATCAGAAGTAGTGCTTTTTACCACTTGAACTTCTTCTTGATAAGAGGGGTAATCTAGTTTTATGGCAAACATAAAACGGTCTAATTGTGCTTCAGGCAACGGATAAGTCCCTTCTTGTTCAATGGGGTTTTGTGTAGCTAGAACGAAATAAGGTAAATCTAATTTATAGTTATGACCTGCAATAGTAACCGCTCTTTCTTGCATAGCTTCTAATAAAGCGGCTTGCGTTTTTGGCGGTGTTCTATTAATCTCATCAGCCAAAATAATATTGGAAAAAATGGGCCCTTTGATAAATTTAAATTGACGACTTTCATCCAAAATTTCACTTCCTAAAATATCGGATGGCATCAAATCTGGTGTGAACTGAATACGCTTAAAATCTAATCCTAAAGCTTGAGAAATGGTATTTACCATTAATGTTTTGGCTAATCCAGGAACACCAATCAGTAAGGCATGTCCACCAGAAAAAATACTAAGTAAAATTTGGTCAACCACTTCGTCTTGGCCTATTATAATTTTAGAAATCTCTTTTTTTAGTTCTAATCTTTTTTGAACTAAATTTTGAATGGCAGCAACATCAGACATATTATTTTAAATTTTAATGCTATAAAAACTTGTTTATTTTTTTAACCAATTATTAGTAAAAATACAATCTCTGTATTCTCCATTGATTTTGATATAGGTTTCTTTGATTTTCTCATCACTCCATTTGGCAATGGCTTTAATTTGCTTTTCTTTTAAAGCTAAATCTTTGATTTTGATATAGTCTTTTGCATAATCAGCCGTGTGCTCGTCAATTCTATTGGTAACTGTTATGATTTTATATTTTTTTCCAGTTTTAAGATCATCGTCTAAAATAGCTGCTGTAATGGCACTGTTTTTCAAATTAGAAACTTCACTATACAAACTTGGATCCATTTTGGTCAATTCAAAGTGAGTATCTTGGGTTCTCGGATTAATTAATGTTCCTCCGTTGGCTCTAGTTTCTTTTTCGTCAGATAGTGTTCTAGCTGCTTCTGCAAAACTTATTTCGCCACTTTCTATTCGCTTTTTTATCAAAATTATTTTTTCTTTGGCTTCCTTCAAAGCTTTATCTGAAACTTTTGGCATCATTAGGATATGACGTAATTCTACTTCTTGACCTTTAATTTTTTCGACCATGATAATATGATACCCAAATTCGGTCTCAAATGGTTCTGAAATTTCTCCTTCTGACAAGCTAAAAGCAACATCTTTAAACTCTTTTACAAATTGAGTTTTCCTATTTATTTTATAAAAACCACCATTGGAAGCAGAACCTCTGTCATCAGAATAAATAACGGCTCTTGTTTTAAAACTTGCTCCAGCGAGAACCTCAGCTTTTATTTCTTTTAAGCGATTAATTACTCTCTGTTTTTCTTCTTCGGTTATTTTTGGGGTTACTACTATTTGTGCTACTTCCATTTCAGCTCCAAAAACTGGCAATTCATTTTGAGGAATAGCTTTAAAGAAATTACGGGTTTCTTCTGGAGTGATTTCTACGGCATCAATGATTTTCTTTTGCATTTCTGCTCCAAGTTTATTCATTTTGATGATGTCAAATAATTCAGTTCTGAATTCATCTTCTGTGGCTTTCTTAAAATATTGAACTACTTTTTCCATGGAACCTAATTGCTCCACCATGTAGTTCACTTGTTCATTTAGTTTTTCTTTTACCTCTTCATCTTTTACGATAATACTGTCTTGAACGGCTTGATGAGCATATAATTTGTCTTCTAATAATTTTCCTAACATTTGACAACGGGTAATGTCTTTAACTGAATTGCCCTGACTTGACAATTCCAAATACGATTTATCTACATCAGAATCTAATATGATATAATCGCCAACAGTGGCTATAATGCCATCTATTTTTTGCTTTTGAAACTTGAGGAACTGCGATTTTGTTTTCACAGTATCTTTAATAATTTCTTGAGCATTTACAAACCACACGGAACAAATTGTTGTAATAATTGCTATGGTGAGTTTGTTATTTATATATTTCATAATCTTTATTTTTAATGGCATCGTCTATAATTTCCTTTTCAAATTTTTTAATTAATTCTAATTTTCTTCTGTTTAAAATAACTTCTTTTAATGTAGGTTTGATATACTGAAAAGGTGATAATTGATTTTTATCAATAACAGTAGTAATTTTCACAAAATATACATCATCATTAATTGTCTTCTCTATTCTTTTTCCTGTTTGTATTAATGCTTCTCTATTATCAGGATTGACAAAGGGTAATTTTGAATACACTTGACCCATATCAACCCATACACTATCATTCAATGCAAAACTTTTAAATTGTAAGGCATAAGTGTCCCAAAACTTTTTGTCTTTTTTTGTATAATTAAAAAACTTATTTTTAATAGTTCCAAATCGGGGATTGTCTTTTGAAAGATTAATGTATCTCAATCGAACTAAAGTTCCATTGGTTTTAAAATTTTCTTTATTTTGATTGTAATATTCTTTTAATTCTTCTTGTTTTACTATGGTGTCAACGGTATTTTTTACTACTTCTTCTATATAGGCTTTAGAATATAAATCAATCTTATATTGTTTTAATAAAGCATTGTATTCTGCTTTTTTCTTATCGCTTATATTTCTTTCTGCAGATTCTATAATTAACTTCTGACTTGCCCATCTATTAATGAAATCTCTAACTATGAGCAAACTGTCTTCCTTAGAAGTTCCTGCAGGAACTAGGGTTGCAATATCAGTTTTGTATAAATAATTTTTACCTACTCTAGCAATTGAAGCTTCTTTTTGTTGTGGTTTGAAATAATTACAAGAACAAACCATTAAAAAAAATAGGTAAAAACTATTTTTAATCATTTTATGGATTTAACTGTTTTTTTACTTTTTCAAAAACATCTTTATTAATCTTAACGGTAAACTCTTGTTTCAAATCATCTACCCAACCTTTTTCAAGATATTGTTGATAATCGTTTATAATTTTACCTTTACATTCTTCCAAGGTTTTTATTCCAGCTGGTAGCAATTTGTCTACTTTGAGAACAAAATAATATTCTCCTTCTTTAAAAACATCTGAAATCCCGACTTCGTATTTGGTTCCTTTTGGCAAGGCATCACTTCCTTCTTCAAAAACGCCAGTATTGGTCATAACATTAACAATAGTATCAACGTTTAATTTTTCTTTGATTTTTTGAGGTTCAGTTTTTTTCTTCAAAAGTGCTAATGCCTTCTTAATCATGTCCATTTTAGTAGAAGAAAGTATAGTGGCTTCTACTCTATTCTTCCACAAATGTTCCATTTTATGGTCATTATAAAATTTTTGTAGTCCAACAGTATCTGTTTTTGCTTTTTCCCAGATCTCTTTTTCCATCAAATCAAAAAGCAACAAACCATCTCTATACTCTTCCATCACATTGGCAAATTCTACAAATTCTGTCTCTAAATTATCATCGTAATAGGCTTTCAACTGCTCGTCTAAGAATTTATCGTACAAAACCTCAACTAATTTTGAAATTGGTTTAGTAGTTAATCCCGATTTTTGTTGTTTGTCAATAAATTCCAGGAAGGTTTTACCATCAATTTTTTTAGTAGCAATAGTCAAAAATGGTGCAGTATAGTCTTTTAAATTTTCAGGAAGCGTCCACTTTGATTCATAAAAATCATTGGTCACTAATTTTGAAAGCAAAGCAAATTGCTTTGTATCCTTTTTATAAGTGTATTTTTTTCTTAATTTTTCAGTCAGTGAGGCCACTATTTTTTTAGACCTGTCGTCTTTTCCAATTTTAGTCTCTAATTCATTTTTCATTTCATCAATAGTCTTTACAGGATGCTTTTGAATCAATTTAATTATATGCCATCCAAACTGTGATGGAATAGGTTTTGAAATTTCATCGGGTTTAGTCAATGAAAATGCAGCATTTTCAAATGCTTCAGAACTTAACTGTCCCGAAGCAAATTTGTTTAACACACCTCCTTTTGAAGAAGAAGATTTGTCTTCAGAAAACTGCTTAGCTAAATCTTCGAACTTTTCGCCTTGCTGAATTTTTGAATAGATATCATCAATGGTGTTTTTTGCTTTATCCTGATCGGTATCTTCTGGCTTTGGATTTAAAATCATGATATGCGCCACAGTGACTTCACCGCGGTTATCTCTAACATCATTAACTTTCAGGATATGGTATCCAAAACGTGTTCTGATAATTTTTGAAATACTACCTTTTTGAGTATTGTAGGCAGCATTTTCAAAAGCATAAACCATTCTAAAAGCAGTAAAAAAACCTAAATCACCTTTATTCTCTTTGGCAGAGGGATCTTCAGAATATTGAGAAGCTAAACTACTAAAATCTTCTCCAGCAAGTGCTTTTTTACTGATATCTTGTATTTTTTTATAGGCTTTTAAAGTGTCTTCGGGTGAAGCATTTTCATCGGCTAATATCAAAATATGTGAAGCTCTAATTTCCTTTAGCAAACGATTATAGCCCTCTTCAACAAGTTCTTGTGTTATTTTAGTATCATTAAAATAATTTTTGCTCAGTTGAGTTCTGTAAGATTTTAATTCGTTTTGATACTGTAGATTATCCTGTAACCCTAATTTATAGGCTTTACTAACCTTTAATTTATAACCTATAAACAAGTCTAAATACTGATTCAAATCTTTTTGTGATTCATCTTTTACCAAATCTAAGTTCTTCTTATAAACTCTTGAGAATTCATCGGTGAAATAGGGTTTTTCATTTATGGTAAACAGAATTTCCTTTGTGTTACTTTGTGCTAATCCAGTATAAGTTACTGTTAATAATAATCCTAAAATTAATTTTTGAATGCTCATTATTGTAAATTTTCTTATTTAAAATGAAACTATTATAATTTATTTTAATTCAAGTAACATAACTTTAATTTTAATCATGTTACAGTCAACAAAATTAACAATTCAATCATATTACACAACTATCGGGAGTACTATTAACAAAAATTTATTAACAGCACTTTTATTAGTCATATAATTGTATGGGTCGGAAAATAAATTCTTAACAAATTAATGAGTAAATAATACTATTTTTGCAAACTATTTAATAAAAATCATGAGTTTTTTAAAAGAAATCGAACGACGAAGAACCTTTGGGATAATCTCGCATCCTGATGCCGGAAAAACAACACTAACGGAGAAATTGTTGCTTTTTGGAGGTGCTATTCAAGAGGCAGGTGCTGTGAAAAATAATAAAATAAAAAAAGGGGCTACATCAGATTTCATGGAAATTGAGCGTCAAAGAGGGATCTCTGTTGCAACCTCTGTATTAGCCTTTAATTACAAAGACAAAAAAATAAATATTCTTGATACTCCTGGGCATAAGGATTTTGCCGAGGATACTTTTAGAACATTAACCGCTGTTGATAGTGTAATCGTGGTTATTGATGTAGCAAAAGGTGTTGAGGAACAAACAGAAAAATTAGTTGAAGTTTGTAGAATGCGAAATATCCCAATTATAGTTTTCATAAATAAATTGGATCGCGAAGGAAAAGATGCCTTTGATTTAATGGATGAAGTGGAACAAAAATTGAAATTAAACGTTACGCCTTTGAGTTTTCCAATTGGAATGGGTTATGATTTTCAAGGAATTTATAATATCTGGGAACAAAATATCAATCTTTTTAGTAGTGATAGTCGAAAAAACATAGAAGATACTATCGCTTTTTCTGACAGTAAAAGCCCCGAACTTGAAAAAATAATTGGTGAAAAACCAGCAAACAAGTTAAGAGAAGAACTCGAATTAATTGCAGAGGTTTATCCTGCTTTTGACAGAGAGGCTTATTTAAATGGTGATTTACAACCCGTTTTTTTTGGTTCTGCTTTGAACAATTTTGGGGTCAGAGAATTACTCGACTGTTTTGTTGAGATTGCACCATCACCAAGACCAAAAGAATCGGAAACACGTTTAGTAAATCCTAAGGAAGAAAAAATGAGTGGTTTTGTGTTTAAAATTCATGCCAATATGGATCCTAAACACCGCGACAGATTAGCTTTCATCAAAATTGTATCGGGAACTTTTGAACGAAACAAACCCTATACTCATGTAAGGTTAAATAAAAATTTAAAATTCTCTAGTCCGAATGCTTTTTTTGCTGAAAGAAAAGAAATTGTAGACATCTCATATCCGGGAGATATTGTAGGATTGCATGATACGGGCAACTTTAAAATTGGAGATACTTTGACAGAAGGAGAAATGATGAGTTTTAAAGGCATACCAAGTTTTTCTCCAGAGCATTTTAGATACATTAATAATGCTGATCCATTAAAAGCGAAACAATTAGACAAAGGAGTTGACCAATTAATGGATGAAGGTGTCGCTCAGCTATTCACACTTGAAATGAATAACCGAAAAGTGATAGGTACAGTAGGAGCTCTTCAATATGAAGTGATACAATACCGATTAGAACATGAATATGGTGCAAAATGTAGTTATGAAAACTTTCCTATTCACAAAGCTTGCTGGGTAAAACCTAATGACCCCAAAAGCGAAGAATTTAAAGAATTCAAAAGAATAAAACAAAAATTCCTTGCCTACGATAAATACGATCAATTAGTATTTTTAGCAGACTCAGAATTCACCATACAAATGACGCAAAACAAATTTCCAAATGTGAAGTTGTTTTTTACTTCTGAATTTGAATTATAAATGATTATAGAGGCATAAAATCAATTATTTATTTCATTAAAATTAATGAGGCCAGGTCCCGAATAATAATTATAATAATTTCAAGTTTTTCATTAGCTCAGGACGATTGCGTCGGCTAACTGGCAAAACATCTTTACCAATTAACACTGTGTTTTCTTCAATATCAATAATTTTATTGATATTAATCATATAGGAACGATGCGATTTGAAGAACATGCCAATAGGTAATTTACTTTCTATTTTCTTGAGGCTATTATGCACTGTATAATTATTGTTTTCCGTTTTTATTGCTACATAATCTCCTTTGGCTTGAAAATATAATATAGAATTAGCATCAATTTTTATTAATCGTTTTCCGATGTTAATATAAAATGACGGTTCAACAATGTCACTTATTTTTTCTTGGGTTAGTTTTTTTGTAGTTACAATAGCGTTATTTAGTATAGCTATTTTTTGTATTGTTTTGTCAAATCGTTCTTTTGTGATGGGTTTAACTAAATAATCTACTACATTATGATATTCAAATGCGTTAATAGCAAACTCTTTATCAGAAGTCACAAGAACAATATTGACTTTATCTTTTAAAGTATCTATAAAATCAAACCCATTAAAATCGGGCATATGAATATCAAGGAATATTAAATCTACTTTTTTCTTGTTTAAGTATTTTATAGCTTGTATAGCACTATCAAATTCTGCTGCTAGTGTAAATGTTGTTCTAGTGGTAATTAGCTCTGTAATAATAGCTCTAGACATTAACTCATCATCAATAATAATACATTTCATTTTTTTAGTTATAGCTGATTGGTGAAATTTCGAATTATAAATAATGTCTCTTCAAATTCTTTTTGTAATGCTAAATTCCCTTCTCTTAAGTTATTTTCATATTCTTGAGCAATATAAAAACTATTTTCCATACCATAAATAGAAATTTTGTGTTTTATTTTATGAACACATTCAGAGGCTTCTTTGATTTTATTGAAACGCAGACACCTATAATAGGCATCTGCTTCAACAGGTAATTCATTTTTTATAATACCGATTATTTTTTCTTTAAACGTTACGCTCTTAGCGGAAAGTTTTAATATATAATTTAGGTTAGGTTCTTCCATTTACTTTTGGTATTTTAAAATAAAATATTGAACCTTTACCTAACTCGCTTTCCAACCATATATCACCTTTATAATTTTCAATTATTTTTTTTACAATAGATAACCCTATTCCCGAAGATTTTGCATCATCAGAATAGGATTCAAAAATCGTAAATATTTTCTCGTGATAGGATTTGTCTATGCCAATACCATTGTCTTCAACTGAGAACGTATGAAAATCAGCGCTATCATAATAGGTGATAATGACTTTTCCTTCTTCTTTATTACTGTAATTAACCGCATTGATTATTAGGTTTTGAAATAACTGTTGTATTCTGTATTTATCTGTATAAATAGTTGGAAAAGTATTTGTGATTTTAATAGTCACATGACTTGGAATATGTATAATAGCTAGGATGATAGTAAGGATTTCATTTAAATCAACTTCTTGGTATTTATAATCCATGGTATCAAGTTTAGAAATAGCCAATACTCCTTCAATTAGGTTGTCCATTTTTTCAACTTTTACCATGATCATATCCATATATTTTTTTCCATTTTCAGAAAATAACATATCTTTTTCATCTTTTATCCAAGAAATAAGTGTGTGAATGCTTCTTAAAGGAGATTTTAAATCATGGGATACCATGTGGGCATAATCGTTTAAACTTTCATTTTGTTTTTCAAGTTTCAATAATAATTCTTCCTTCTGAATTTCTAATTTTTTCTTTTCTGTAATATCTAAATGAAAAGCAAATCAAACAAAAAACCCCCTTCAATTTCATGAAGAGGGTTTTAAAAATTCAGTAAAGAAATTATTATCGTTTAATCACGCGAAGTGTTTTAACTTCTTCTCCTTGGGTAACAACAACGTTGTAAACACCACTTGGATAACGATCTCCGATTTGTTGCTCAACCATTTCACTTGGTCTAACTTCTCTTCTCTCGATAAGTCTTCCTGTCATGTCATAAACCATGATACCTACTTTATCTTCACTTGATGT
>Ga0114958_10002583_pt1 | contig 13447 bp, 18 predicted proteins | sample C_130208_EF_Meta_FD_89577 | JGI IMG/M metagenome (GOLD analysis project Ga0114958, IMG submission 89577) | Freshwater microbial communities from Lake Croche, Canada to study carbon cycling - C_130208_EF_MetaG | ecosystem: Environmental > Aquatic > Freshwater > Lake | place: Lake Croche, Canada... | reverse complement strand
TAAAAAAAGAGAAGGATTTGGTACCAGTCCTGGCACAATGGTGCAGCTAAGGACTTCTCATGTTCCAACATATTACTTACGCTACATATATCCTAAGCAGGTCCGAAGGGAAATATATAATTTGACGGAATCCGATTTATAAGGCCAGCATTTCGACTTCCGTGCGTCGCTTACGACGATTTTTTTCAGTAAAGTAGTTGAAGTCCTTATTCTTCAGACCTGTAATAGGTGCATCAGTAAGAACACTGCAGATACAATGCATGATTTTTTGAATGGTAAAGATTGGAGACCACTCAGAATAGAGGATATCAATGCAAATTTCTCCATTCTTAAATACGTTCTCACATTCTACATAGGTAGTGAATCGCAGCTTTGGTGGAACGAAAGGATAATTCTCTGGAATCTTAATTTCAAGAGAATAATTCTTACCGGCGTGTCTGGAATCGGGAAGGCAATGGACGTTACCGGTCCATGTCATCAGACTCTCATCTGTGGGCATCAGAGACCAGAATTCGGATGAATCGTATATTGATGCATTATATTCACGGGTGATTCTTGTAAAAGCAGTAACCATTCGCGTGATATATCGTATAAAAAGTAGCCAAAATAATCAATTTTTATTTAGGAAATATATTTAACTTCAAGCGATGCATAGCACAATAATTACATGCCCACGTCACACCTCGTGAAAGATAATCAAAGTCATTATCGTGGAAATATTTGTCACGGAGCTCTCGTATTTGTCTACGCTGAATTTCCTCAATAAGCCTATTGAACTTACAGTCTTCCATAATAGGTATATTATCATTCAGATTACTCTTGAACTCCATATATTCCTCTTGAAGCTTTTTGCACTCAAGTTCCCAAGCAGCAATCTCGGCACTGGTTCTTTTCTTATCTGATGGTTTCTTAGAATTTTCAATATTCAGAATGATTCGGTCCATTGACTTTCTGTTTGCGGCAATTAAATCAGTCCACCGTTTCTGATCACGTTCAAGTCTTCCAATAATGGGATCATAGGAAGAATTCCCATCATCACGATAATAATCATACTTTCCACCTGATACCTTGTCATTCATAATATCTTCCACTATATTTGCATACTTGTCATCGGCTTCAGTGGCAAGAATATGTTCCATTATACATCTATGAAAAAAATAGTGAGTCAAATTTATAAGCGAAGCTATAAGCGAAGCTATATCTGCTGCAGCCTATTTCCCTTCACTTCAACGAGTTGCTTGGCCAAGATTTCCTTTCCAGAAGTCATGTAATCATACTTGCATCCATGGGATTCAGAGTATCGGTGTTGAGAGCAATAGAATTGCTTGCACTTGCAAGGGAAATCTGCCAGCATGATTTTCACCTTACAGCTCTCCTGCTGACACCGCTTCGGTCGCACTGGCTCCACCTGCTTCTCTATAGGCTTAGGCTTATTTTCATCTTTCTTTTCATCTACTGTAATTCTCCCATCAATCTCCTCGTTTAATAACTTTTTGATAAGGTCCAAATTGAGTTCCATTTCTACTATATATCCGGTATTGCGCTAAACTTAAGCTGCCATATTTCAATTTTACTGTAGTTCACTTACATCACTATGTTTTGGAAGGGAAAAGTCTCTATTTTCAAACAAATGGAAACTTTTTTAAGGCGGTGTGATGTTAGTCTTGTTGACCTAGAGAAACCAACGGTTCCTTCTGAATTTTTTCCAGGGGGCTGCAAGGTAATCGTGTCTGAATTCAAGGACGCACAAGGAATTAGTAAGCTCTTGAATGAATGCTTTGAAGAGCGTGATTCCAGGGCAAAGGCTTCTGTAAAACCAGAATGGATTCGTGAGACTTACATGGATAATCAGGCAATCTGGATTGTTGCGAAAGATTCAGGCGGCACCATTCGTGGCTGCGTTGCAAGTTTCAATATAGTGGGACCATATCCTAATTCTCTAGGCAGTTGCGGTAAAATGAATCCATGGGGTCTAGTTGACTGGTTCTGTGTACATCCTTTGTGGAGATCAAAGGGTCTGGGCTCTTCACTATTAGAAACTCTTGATTTAGTCACATATAATCTTGGAAGGGTGGCTCATGTTTTCTTGAAAGAAGGGATGCCATTACCTCTTCCGCATGTTCCCATTTATAGCACAATATTGAAATGCAGAAAAGCGGGTAGCCCTCTAGTAAAGCAGATGCGCGAAGATACTGGATTAGCGGTATTTCCTTATAATGAGGTTGAGCGTAGCAGTGATTTACCCCTAATTAGAGTTGAGGGACTGAAGAGTAAGGCGGAACTTAAGGAATGGGAGGATACTCTGGATTCACAATTACCTGAATGCTGGGTATTTGTTGATGGTTCATCTATTGTAGATTATGAGAGAGGCTGGAAAACAGACTCACTTATATCTATGTATGCATTCCGCTGGTCTCCAGGGAAATGGTTAGGAACTGCACCAGATGTTTCTATAATGTAGCTTATTATGAACGAGTCGAAGGTATAGCCGCAGGCACAGCTAGAGGGGCAGAAGGTATGGGCATAGCCGCAGGAGCCGAAGGCACAGCCGAAGGCATAGCCGAAGGTACAGCCGCAGGTACAGCCGCAGGTACAGCCGCACGCACAGCCGCAGGTGCATCTGCTCTATCTCTCTCCCATTCTTGCACACCCTTCTGGTAAATATCCTCACAGCCAGAATAATAATCCATAAGAAGATGTCTCGCCTGGTCAGTTAGCTGGTCAAGAACATTAAATCCAGCAAAAAGTAATTCAGTTCTCGGCCCCTCCACCTTCCATGACCCATCAGGTCTCTGTGAAACATTGAAAATTGTCATTAAGAATTTAGAGATATTTACCACATTGTTCAAGTGGAATGCAAGTAGACGCTGGGAATATGCCTGCATAGTTGAAAACACAGGGCGGCTCTTGTCAATAGGGCTCTCCTTGCAGTCAGCCGGCTTGTAAAAATCAATATCACTGAAACTCTTTACAAGAGTCTTCGTAGACTTGAATGCCTTCGCTAGCTTCTGTAAAGCGGCAGCGAGCTCATTCGCCTCTTCTTCCTGCTTACCATCCTTCAATTCATCAACAGATAATGTATTGGCTTCCTTTCCAACAAACGCCTCTAGAAATTTGAGAGACTTATTGAATTCTTCTTCATTCACATTTATAACCGCCTTTGCATTTAATTTTCCGAAAAGCTGGGCAAGGGATTTCAAGGGAATGTAGCTGGACCCTGTGCCGTTTATACTTGATGAGCATATACGAGTTTCAGCCTTTGATAGAGGCTTCAGGCCACTGATAGAAGCCTTATCAAGAAGGTCTAGGGCACGCGCAATGCAATGGGGCTTGTGTTTCTGTTCATCTGTCTTATCGGTATTATCAAGTAGCTTGAATGTTTCTGCGAGCATAGGATTCTCAGGAGAGCTTAATCTCTTATTTCCTGCGACTTTCTCCTTTTCCTTGCCTTCAGCTTCCGTGAAACGCATGAAGGGTCCGCCTGACTTTTGCTTATTAATTGTAATAATTACATATTTCTCAAGATTCTTTACAAATTCGTCAGTGATATTATAATCTTCTCCTGAAATGCTTGAAACAATGCTCTCATAGAGCTTGCTTTGAGTTAGAATATATTTTACACCTGCACTAGAGGAACCACTTGAGCTACTATCCTTCTTCTGGAATACAGCATCCATATCGGCGGCAGACTGGCCGAGCTTACTTTCCATCATTACCTGGAAAGGAAAGCGGCCGAATTGCTCCTCCTTTGTGAAATCATCAGGTGCCTTGTATCCAGAAATACTAGATGGAACCATCTTAGAGAGCTTCACAGATATGCCTTCAAGTCTATATGACTCCTCACCTCTTCTTTTTATAAACATGAAGAACATTTGCTTCGAGCCGATACCTCCTTCGGTGATGGAATCGGGCAACATAGATGGCTTCTCGTATTTGAAAAAAAGATTTACACTATTTGCGAATTTATAGTATCCAGTATTGGGAGGAGGTATATCTAGCTTATAAGTATTCTTGTATTCGGCGACAGTTGAGGCATCATACTTTCTGAGATAGTAACGGAGGAATTCAAATTGTCCAAGGGGCTCCTTGGCATCAAAGTATGTTTCGCCTCCGCCATACTGCGGCGCCTTGAATCTAGGAAGAACAACATGTGATTGCTGGGCAAAAGCTCTTTCCCTAACTGAATTTCCAGTAGACATGGTTTCACCCGTGACTGGGTCAATAAAGGGAAATTCAGTGTCCTTAATTACAAGTAGCAGAGAACCAAGAATTTGGAAAACTCTAACAAAATAGAATGCAATAATTTTCGCATGCTGCTCATGGACCTTATAATTCGACTCACTTCTTAGTGCATTGATACCACGGTCACTTAGCCTTTTTTCTATTTTCTTTACACGCGCAGATTTCGTAATATTCGTATTGCGTCTCATGGAATTCAGACGCTCCTTACTTTTCGGTGGGTCTAGGTCTTCCCATTTCTGAAAATATATTTCTCCAATTTTATTTGTTTTGGTAGTATATCCGAGAACATGAAATTCCGATGTGATTAAATCAGAAATGGCAATAACATAATCACTGGGATTCTTTGTTATATCAAAAATCTCCTTCAAATCCCACTTTGAATACATGAATTGAAAGAGTGCATTTGACATTCCCTTGAATTGCTGGGCCCGTTCATCCTTGGAAAATTCATTTCCTGTTATTGTATTTTTCGTTAACAATGCAGAACCAGCCGCACCCATACTACTTTGCGGCAATAGTTTCTGCTTGGACAATACCGCATTCTTCTGTCCACTGCTTTCTGGATTCATCAATACGCTTCCAGCATTTTAGCAAGGTTCCAGCCGATACATTGCAGAGTCCCGCAATTAGCTCCATAGAGATATCCTTGTATCCCTTGAGTCTTACGGCCTCTGCTAGGGCGGCAGCGGCGAGCGAGGGTGGCATGTGCTCAGCACATAGTGACTTATCTTCCGAAGTATCTGCAATCTTCACGGATAGTGCAAGGACGATTGCAAATTCGGATCTCTTGAGAGGAAGCTTGCTTAGAGGGTGTGCAATGTAGTGAGAAGCTCTCGTTGACTGTATAGCTGAAGGAGAGCCGGAGAAGCCCTTGAGTTGTCCCTTCTGGTGAGCTAGTGCTAGAACCTCCTGCACATACTTGAAGGCCTTTGTGAAATCACTCGTCTTGATATTAAACATATCGGCAACGTCCTTGGGTTTTCTCGGTTGTCCAACTTGCTTTAAAGCTGAGAATACACAGCTTGCCAGGATAGCAGAGCGTGACAGCCCACGTTTCTGACAATTTGCAGTAAGGGCCACATAGTATTCCTTGGCGAGGTCTAGAATTCCCGTATCGAGGCCCTGGTTGGATGCCGTGATTTGTAGTGTCTCAAAGACATGCAGAAGGTTACGCTCCTTGTAAGGTAGCATATTCCAGGTATGGTAGCGTCTGATTTTGTTCATAGACCATCTAGTATTTGCAGAGCCGCCGTGCTGGGTGGGAAGAATGACGGTGCCGAGGCTAGATTCAGGGAAACGATTGTCTTGTGGTGCACCAACACGGCATGGGTCACCTCCGCCTCGGTCATCTTGACTGAAATAACGGTATTCGGCAGTTAAATCTAGACAACGGCTAACGACGGTACCACATCTGAGGCAGGTGCTTACATCTAGATGTTCCCAGTCCTCAAAACGGGATTCGCAAGTGGGGCAGGATGCAACGCCTCTTTCTGGAATAGGATGGCTATCAGACCAGGCAGTTTCAAGGAAATCGTTAATGGACATTGGATTGTGGCTAATTTTTTAGGCCTCTGTTATTCAATTTTTGGCCAAGTTTTTTGTGAAACTTAGCACTTAATGCTAATATATTAATTCTATGTATAATTATGAATTATATAAAACCGTCAGAATTTGTAAATAGCAATGACTATGATTATATAGTATCTATAGGCAATAAGTGTCCAACTGCAATGATATTAAATGACTTAAAATTATATAAGGAATCATTTCCATTTGATTATATTCCTACAACTCCCAAACTTATTTTGAAATATATGCAGGACACGACTGAATTTTTTCCTGAGAAAAATGTAATTCGCACAAAGGATGATGTGTGGTTTGGTCACTTTAATTTAGGTGACAGATATGAAGAAACAATCGAGACATTTCAGCGAAGGTTTGCTAGATTATTTGATGTATTAAGTAATAAGAAGAGAATACTCTTTGTTTATACGAGTGAGGCGGATGTATATAATGAAATGGGGAATCGTTATAGTGATAATTTTAATGAACTTTGTAATATAGCGAATTATATTGAAAAGAAATATAATTATGATAATTTTACAATACTAGCGATTCATACAAATAAATCTTACAATAACACAAAGAATATTATTAATTACACGATTAATGTGCCTAATGAATTTTTATCCGATAATATGAGCACGCATACAGCTTCAACTACAACTCCATATAGAACTACATTAGGCACATTAATCAAGGAAATATTTAGAGTTTAGAAGGTTTAAATTGGTTGAAATAATAAGACATAAATGGATGGCGCATCTGAAACTGCTTCAGCCAAGGGCTTCGCCTTTGAGCGGCGCATTGGTTACGTTCTAGAGCAAATCAAGGCAAATCTAGAGCCAGGCTGGCTATTTCATATTCGCGGTGAGCAGGAAATACGTGACCATTTCAAGGAGCAGAGTCTCAATGGTGTAGACCATATGGTTCAAGTGCAGAAACCTGATGGCTTGCAGCATGTATTTTTGCTCCAGGAAAAATGGAAACTCATAACGAATCAGAGGGAAGTTTCTCAATTCTTAGATTGTTGTGCACGCATTTTGGCGAGAATGCCTCAGTATGAAGGGCAAATACATAGGATGTGGATTTCCAGAACAGTGCCATCGGCGAATGGAGAAAAGTCGCTTCAGGAAGGACAGTGCATTCTTGTGCAGACATGCACTTCTCAGACAATGCTGGCAGTAAATATGGCCCTGGTCCTGTGTGAAGTTCTAGAAAGAAGAGACTTAGCAATTAATCTCATTGAAACCATTGGGTCATTTCTGCCGTCGAAAGAAGAAGCAATCGCAGATCCAAAGGTATCCCCAGGAGTATTTGAACCGGTCAGTGATTTTGGTGAAAAAAGGGTTTTGCCCATTACGAATAAGACAGTTGTGATGGTTAAGAAAGTCGATTAATCAATCTATACTCGCGCTGTCTCTCTTTCACACCAAGCCAGTAAGCCTCACTCTCCAGCTTATATCTAGACTCAATCTCTTCAGCGATAGTGGGTCTAGAAGGAGGGACATGTCGACCCGTCAGTGGATTGATATAGGGGAGAACCATGGGAGGTTGGATAAGAAAGGAACTGTAGTTTGCTTTCTGAATTTTTCCCTTCCATAGAGTGTGCTCATTGAACGGTTTTAGCTGCATACTACTTGTATGGGATATTTGGAATTCATTTTTTATTGAAGGCGGCATATGCTGGGGGATATTGGAATCTCACTCGCTGCGGAAATGGGACTGGAGCTCTGGGATGATATCGTGGTGGATACGGATACAGCTCTAAGGGTTTATGTATTTGTATATGTGGCGGTGCTTGCAGCTGTTCTGGTTCTTCTACTGCAACCTGCGTAAATTCTTGTTTTACAGGCATAGGTATAGGCTTAGGCGAATCTACCGCCATAGCCTTAACAGGCTCAGCCATTGTTAGAACTAATGGTGCAACATGCGCTTGAGCCCGTCTCTGTCTAGCAGCTTCTTCTCGATAAAATTCAGCTTCTTCAACATTCGCGCGGTATGCAATCAAGCAAATCGTAATTGCGCCTAATCCCATACCTGCCATTGCAAGCTTGAATCCACTAGATGTAATAACTATCTGTCGCTGCCTCTTATTATACTCTTCCTGTGACTCCCCTTGAGGAATGATATCACCACCCGTTTGAGGAAGTTGACACATGCCTACAATAAACATAATTACTGCAATCAGACATAGTGCATAGAGGAGTTTCATCACAATTCTCATTTTAGTTAGTCTAACTATGATGAGCATATATCAATTTTACACCTTCCAATCACGGAGGCCCATGAGCCTTGAAGAAACCGCTGCATTTTGTAGCCAATGAGAGCCATCATGGACCGTGTGAACATAGCGCATTGTAGGCTCTACCGATAGAGTGTAGCCAGCTTGTATTGCCTGTCTCATGAAGAAAATACTATCGGTTCCGACAATCTGATCCTCAGGGAGATTGGGGAAATATCGAATAACAGACTTAGGCCAAATGCAATTTCCGTTATTCAGAAGAAAGTTCCAGCCGGTCGTCGAAAGAACCTTGTTCCAGTTATCACGAGAAATTTTCATTCCACTGAATTGACTCGTCTTGTCCTCCGTGAGTCCAGTTGCGAGGTCAAGGCGAACGATTTCACCAGCGCAGTAAATTGTCTTGTCAGCCTTAGCACCATCACGCTCCTTGCATTTCAAGAATGCATCAAAGAAAGATGCGTCAAACTGATTATCACTGTCTAGCACGGCTACCCAATCTGAAGGGGCCTTGATAAAGCATTGTCTCTTATTTCCATAGACTCCAAGCACATTATCATTCTGGTAAAGCCGCAACTTAATATGGCTATCAAGCTCCAGCTCACACATTACATTAATGTCCTTTCCATTCTCATCGCTGATTACTAAAAAGGATACATTGGGATCAGCAAGATACTTGGGAACCTGATCCTTAAGGAATGACCAGCGCTCCATGGTTGGGATGGCCACGGTCAGCATTCTAGATGGAAATGAGGCTAAGTCTTTAGACATATCGTATGGCGACGATAGCGCCTAAACCATGGTGCGCAGCGACGATAGCGCCTAAGTGGTATCGCGACCACAGCGCGGGGACCATGCTGCGCAGTGACCACAGCGCATCGTATGGCGACGATAGCGCGGCGACCAGAGCGCCTCGATTAATTTCCCCCGTAAAATCAAGATGAGTGGTGCCTCTGCATTACAAATGGGAAATGACGATCGTGCGAATGTCTTACCTGTCAAAGACGCTTCCGGTCCAGGATTTCTCGGGCCTCAATACAATCCTGCAGATGAAATGTTACCACCTGCTTCCATTGGCGTGCATCGTGGTGGAAACTTAGATGATGTTCTAGGAGCAGTAAAAGGTGTTATTTATTACGGAGATATGATGGGATTCGGTCAGGCGTCATCTGGCTTTACTCGCGGTATGCCTGGACTGAAGCCTCTGGGTGTTAATTATTTCGTGAATTCTGGTTTGACATGTAGTAATGGAGCAACCATGTGGGAGTATGTTCAGACAATTCCAACTGGTGCTGCTCTAGGTCAGAAGGTTAAAGATGCACTGAGTGGTGCTGGCCTACCTCCGCTTCGCGGCATGGCTCCAGGAATCCTGGAAGATGCTGAATCAGCTCTTAATCCTTTCCCAGTAATTAATGCGGTTGTAGGAAGTGGATACCCTCAGTGTAAGCTAGTAAAAAAGAAGGTCGGTGATTATGACGGTAATATTTACAATGTGGATGGGGTCATGTTAGTTGATTCAGTCGGTCTCATCCAGCAATCTGATGGCTATTACCAGGAGCGATGGGTTCAGGACAGAAAGGTAGTTGGTCCAAATAGACCAGGAGAAGATGACGATGGTCATTTTGCTCGTAGCGACCAAATTCAGCTGTCATATGATGTATGGGATAAGACTCCAAAATACTATGGAGACAATGGTTGCGTGGCAGACCCTGCTAAGAATCCTGGGCTTCAGGAGCCAGCATTCTGTGCAGCGGCGCGTTCACCAAAGAAGCAAGGTTTCCAGAATTACAATGAAAAACATCCAGTTCACAAGATGTTTTCTTTGTCAATCGCGGCAGTGTCAGTTTTAGCGCTGATTGCAATGTGGGCAACTAAGTCTCGTAAATAAGTTGTGGGGTCCACAAAGGCGAGTGATTACGGTAGCAGCGAAGTCCTTTCGTTTAGGGACACGCTTCATATCAGGATACGTAACATTATCATACCATGTTTTTCTTGAAACACGGTCTGATACTCTATAAGGATTGAAGATCTTAGGCTCAGAAGAAACATACCAGGAGAATCCTGCATGCTCGTGGTCACGCATGGCTTGTAAAAAGCCAACCAGGACTTAGTTAATCAATTTTTGGCAGTCGCTTTTTATAGGCGAAGCCATAAAGCGAACCAAAAACGCTTTTACAGGCTTTTTCCAAAAAGCCACCATAAATATTATAGAGCCTCTACTCTCGCAATAGGGAGTTTTGCCTCACCAGATATATGTGTAATATATACATTCTGGATGATTATGGGTCTAGGTGTATCTACTGGCTCAGCTACTGGCGTAGCTACAGGCACAATCACTGCCGATTGTCTTGATGGTTCTTCAGGCTGGCACATAAAAAAGATAGTAAATGCGCATCCAACGCCGCACCCCGTGGCTGCACCCACCCATACTGGGAGCATTTGATTACATCCTCCACATACGAGTCCTGCTAGAATTCCGCAAAAGGTACAGGCAATGGGAAGAGGTATTTCATAAGGCATTTTCCTATATAAAATAAGGCAGAGTCTTTACGCTTTTCGCTTTTTAGAAAAAAGCGAACCAAAAACGCCCTTTTGAAAAAAGCGAACCAAAAACGGCGTTTTAAAAAGCGATAAAATTGAATACTACAAAATCATTTTACCAAAGTAAAATGAAGGCAGTCTATGTTATTATTGAGAATGGAGAACCTTACAACATGGTCTATGAGACCTTTGAGTATGCAGTTGCCGTTGTAAAGGCTAAGCACAAGGAAACTATTGACGAGCAACTAAAAGAGGCAGATGGTTTCCCCATTTGTTCAGATCTTGATGTGCCAGAGAATAAGGTGGGTAAGACGGAACTGTATGTTGAGAGGGGTATACATATTATTATCTATAAAATGCCTATCGCTATCGCTTTTTAGTGGCACTTTTTAGAAAAAAGTGCGCAAAAATACTTTTTATATGGCAATGGCTTCGCCTGAGCCTATAAAGCCGGCAAAAATACTCTTAGACCGGTGGATATTTTAAACCGGTAGTTTTCAACCACTACCTAACTTGCAATCTTTTGCAAAATGAGTTTTAGAGAAACATTTATAACAACAATTATTCTTTTCATCTTCTTCCATTTTTCGATATGCTTCATATAACTCTTTAGTATGATCATCTATCCAGCAGTTTAATTTACCTTCAAAGAAATTTTCAGGGTTTGTTACTAAGTGTAAATATCTAAGTTGTTCAGGATATAATACTACATTTGTATAACTACCGCCTCTTACATTTTCAATACCATATTCCTCCATATATTCAAGGGTTAAAGCATTTTCTTGCCAATACTCTGCCCCTTTTTTGTTAGGTCCACATGTATCTACTTTATAATGTATTTCAACTGGTTTATATTTGCATGTCCAAGAACTCCCCTTTCCATCTATATGCTCTTGAAAACGTTCTTTTACCTTTTTATTAGTTTTTCCAATATACCACTTATTTTCTTCAAGTTTAAGAATATATATAGATAAAACCATTATGATAATAGTAGTTTATTATTATAATTAATTCAATTTTAATCAAACAGTGTCGGTTTGAAATAACCATGGATCTAAAAAACAAAAATAATAACAAAAATTGAGACAAATCTTTTTTACAAGAGTGCATGGAATTATATGTTTTCACGGTAGACGGAGCTGAGTGGGAAGATCTCGTTATTTACTTGTCAGAGGAAGAGGCAATTGCAAAGTCAAAAAAGCACCCTAAGGTGCGTCTAGACATTTACAAGAAAACAGAAGATGGCTATCGTCCAACCTATAGATATTTCTTGAATGGGGAGCTTGTTAACGCTTTTTAGAAAAAAGCGAACCAAAAAATTGATAATTATAATCTATTATAATTAAGTATTATGACAGATTGTAATGGTGATGGGTTTTGTTTGAGGCAGGGTGGTGGGCCAAATCTATACGAATTAAATGACTGCCCCCACAAGTGTAAACCAATTGAGTGTCCTAATTTCAAGATTTGTGGTAGCATTTTGCCAAAGTGTATTACATTCTGCCATAGTGGTACTTGTATGAATTGTAGTATGTCACAATGTAATGGCGATGGATCGTGTCTAATTGGTTTACAAAGATCAAAAAATATGTATCATATATCTTATTGTATTCATAATTGTATGCCAGTAAAGTGTCCTAATTTTCTAGTGTGTTCTACTATTTCTCAAATTCTTCTGAACTATTATCAAGCTGATACTTGGGCAACATTGTACCACGTCTTAATTTTTCTTTTGGCATACTCTCTTCTATTTCTTCTAATATTTCCTCTTTATCATAATACAGTTCAATATTTACAGGAGTTCTTACATTTTTACTTTTTCCAAAACTTACAGAGCGTCTAATAGGATGGTGTATAGTGGCATCTACCTCAGATCCTAAATCTTCCTTTGACTCTATATCCTCTCTACTTGTTTTTTGTATGGTTGCCTTATTTTCTCCAATTATTTTCATCCATTCTTCTAAACTTACAATAATTCCAGCATATGGTCCTTTTTTAATAAGGCACGTATCTTTAGACATAATTAATATTTTACTATATGCTACACCTTCTCCACAATGAAAATAATCCCCCTGTTTATAAGGAGGCTCATCTAACATTCCTACTACTAATCTAAAATTTTTTAAATTAATTGAATATTGCAAGGGTTGGTTTTCTATTCTGAATTAAGCTGAGAGTAATTTTATCTAAACTACGAACAACAAAGATAGACTTATTTTCCGCACCTCCTTCAAATTCATATACTTCTAAGGGGATTTCAGGAGTCCCCAGGATTAGTCTTACACGACAAGGTATCTGTTCCTCTTCATGTAAGACTTCGAGAATTTCTTTCGTATTATTTCTAGAATGTATATCAAGAATAATAAGTGTTCTTGTATTTATATCACTTTCAAGAAACCCCTGGATTGCTTCAACTCTCTGACTATAGGTGCTAGCGAACCAATAATCATTCTGGAATGGAACATTCATTGTTTAAATAAAATACATTATTAGTTAATCAATTTTATTTAAAAATGCCCTCATCAGGAATACCACACAGTATTATTTTCATATACCACGGTGTTTTCTTTTTAGAAGCAATGGGTGTATTTTTCTGTACCACTACAGGTTTACTTTTTAAAGAATTCTCCTTCGGTAAATCTCTAATATCTAAATTCTTAGAACAAACCGGCGGATCCTCGTCCGTAAAATTAATACTTCTGGATCTTTCAGCTAAATTCTTATTAAGATAAACAGATTTCCTACGTACTGAGCTACTAGATCCTACGGAACCTTTATCATCATCCGTTTTACTATAATCACTTATTGCCCTACTAATACTCTCTGCATTATCCATACTGGGAAAACTACTAATACTCTCTG
>Ga0114958_10002582_pt1 | contig 13451 bp, 10 predicted proteins | sample C_130208_EF_Meta_FD_89577 | JGI IMG/M metagenome (GOLD analysis project Ga0114958, IMG submission 89577) | Freshwater microbial communities from Lake Croche, Canada to study carbon cycling - C_130208_EF_MetaG | ecosystem: Environmental > Aquatic > Freshwater > Lake | place: Lake Croche, Canada... | reverse complement strand
TCTCCGGGAGGATCATGAGATCCGAGGAAGTACCTTCGCGGAAGGAAACAAATCCATTCCGGGGCGTCCCAAAGGCATACTCCGCCAGGATCAGGTCGCCGGCTGCTTCCTCGGCGGTATTTTCCGAAAGATGGGCGATGAAGCGGATAACGGTGGGATGTGTTAATCCGGCGCTTTCCAACTTCTCGGGTGTTGACGGTTCGAAGGTGCTGGCGGTCAGTGATTGCAGCTTTTCAAACCAAGTGCTGACTTCTACCGCCGCAAGAGTTCCTGTGCCACTACCGGTAATTTCCCAATCATCGCTTCCCTTTTTACGCGAAAGAATGACCATCGTTTCCTGGTTGTTTGTTTGTTCCTGGGGATGAATCCTGATCTCAATTTTATCCACGGCATCCAGGCGCAACGGCTTTGGCTGTCTTGACCGGAGCGTCGAGGGAGTGACTTCAAGAAACCTTGCCAATCCGGGAACAATGCAGATTCCTGGTCTGTCGCTGCAGCTCACATAATGACTCTCCGGGGATCCTGCAACGGCTGATCCGATAGTGATCGTCACCGGCGATTTGCTTCCTGATTCATGTGCCGAGATGACAATAGCCGACGAGTCCATCCCAGAGTTAACGGGATCTGTTCCTGCGGGTATCCAATGATCGACCTTGGACGATACGAGACTTGTCGCCCAGTCGACCACGGCATTGCCGTTACCCCGAGAGGTCATGGGGCTCGTGAGATTCCAACCAGAATCCCCTTTTTGTAGGGAGATGCGCTGAAAAGCCGATCCCTTGGTGTAGTTGATTGACTCCAGGAGGTCGGGATCAAGGGAGGTCAGGCGAGGATCCCGGAATTCCTCCACAGGTCGGAAGGCCGTTTCCACAACATCCGAAGGAATCAGATAAACCGTTTTGCCTCCATTCAATCGGGCGTAGATCTGATCTTTTGAGGCACCCTCAATACCGAGTGCAAGTGTTCTGCTTGTTCCATCCATTCCGTCGAAAAATGTCAGCGCGCGCTTCGGCATCTTGAGATCGAGTGATTTCATGGTCACATTTCCCTTCAGATCAGAGGGTTTTAGGATGTCGAGAGGAGTAATCCCAGCCGCCACCTCAAGCAGTGAACGGATCAAGCGTGCATTGGCCCGGTCAGAACCGGCACTGGAGAGAGACCCTAATCCGACCATCCAAGTTCCGTTTTGCTTATTCAGCACGATCTCCCCTCCACCCTCCCGGATAGTGATCTTCGTGACATCTACTGGACGGAGGTTCAGCAGCGGCTCCGTGGCAGAACGGGTGTGCGATCGCCCGGAAAAAAACAGAATGATCAGGGCTGAAGCCGCCAGGAACAGAAGGGCCAGCGTTCCTTTCCAGCTCACGAGTGCCTCCTCCAGAGGACGATGATGCCAAGAAGTGCCGCGGCCATGGGGATTGCCAGCATGGTCCAGAGAGCCAGAAAGCGGATCTGTTGTTCATCGAGATTCAGCGTGAAGAACTCCTTGGTCTTGGGCGTGGTGCCGGCGAGTCGGGTGCGGTCGATGAGGGTATTCATCGCGCTGGAAAAGAAATCGAGGCCCGTTTCGGCAAGGTACTTGTCCTTGAGGAACTCACTGTTGCCGACGACGACCATACGCGACGCCCCCAGGGCCAATCGGTCGTCATGCACGCCACCGAGATCGGTCATGGCAGCAATGACGACTGGGAAAAAGGCGTCCCGGGCAGGGTCGAAGTTGATCCCTTTGTTATCGGCGTTCGCGTAATTGGAGCAGCCTTGGAATCCATGGATGGCCCGGATGAGTGGTCGAGTACTGCCTTGGACGGCCGATGTCACCGGGGTGTTCGATGCTACGGTTGTGGTGGTTGACTCTGTGTTGGTTGATTGAATCGCCTTGGGGAGCAGCTTGTCCCGCTGGTCGTTGATCGCGAGGGAACGGGTGTTTCCAGTCATAAGGATTTTCATCCCCACAAGGTGAGAGGTGATCTCGGAGCCTGCAAAGAACTCGCCGGTCACATCCCGCAGAATGCCCATCGCTCCGCCAAGATTGACTAGGCGCAGGACGCGGTCGTTGCGCGCGATGATGTTGCCCGATTCGGCAAGGAAGGCATCCAATTCAGGCGTTTCCCCGGTCGGATCCAGCAGGATCATGAGGTGCCCCTCCGCCTTCCAATACGATTTCAGTGCCGCCATCTCGTCCGGTGAGGGATCGAAATGAGCCCCGTCAATGACTACCAGCGCCGCATCCTTGGGCACGGAGGCTGTCTCCGCAAGGTTCAGCGGGGCAACCATGATGTTCTGCCGCTTCAGGTTCTGTCCCACCAATTGGAGGGGAGGAACGCCGGGGAGGCCCTCGCCGTGACCCTGGAGGAAGTAGGCTTTCTTGTTTGATGAGGGTTCGATCAGGGCAATCAGCGCAGAGGTGAGAATCTGCTCTCCACGAAAGGCCACTAATCGGGGGCGGTCTCCGTACTGGGTCGGGGCTGTGTCGTATTCCCCCATCTCCGGCGCGGGAATGATGGTCGAGCGCCCATTATATTCCACGATGATAACATTCTCTCCGCCGGAGAACTTGTAGCGGGCTTGTAGTTCGTGAGCGCGTGCGGGGTTTCTCAGCGGATCGATACGCTCGACGGTGAGGTCACGATAGCAGTGCGCGTAGAACTGGAACTCCCGCAGGAGCGCCGTGATGTCGCCATAGAGTTCGGCGCCGGGGGAGGCGGAGCTAGGTGAGAAATAGATAATGACCCGCACCGGTGCTTTCAGGAACCACATTATCTCCTTGGACTGACTGGAGAGCTCGTACTTGTGGGATCGACTGAAATCGTAGCGGCGGTAGTGGTTGAGAGACCATCCGACGATGCTGCCCGCCACGATCAGTGCCGCGGCGATCTGCAGCATGACACGGAGGCGGACACTGCGCAGGTGGGAGGGCTTTCTGTCTTGGGATGCCATGATGCGAGGGGCGAAAAGAATAGGGGATCAGGAGCGCCAGCGGCGGGCTTGGAAGCTCTGGAGTGTCAGGAAGAGAAAGAGCCCTGTCATCACGAGGTACCAGACCACCGGCCTTGTGTCGAAGATCCCGCGGGAGAACTGGGTCATCTGATCGATCGGGGAGAAGGTGATCGTGATCCCTTGCATCATCGGATCGACATGGCCCGCCAGGAAGGAGAGGAGTCCTGTCAGAAAAAAGAGCGCAATCACGGCGAAGGTGATCACCGCTGCGGTGATCTGGTGGCGCGTGAGCGAGGAACAGAAGCAGCCGAGTGAGAGATAGAACATCCCCATGAGGAGAAGCAACAGATAGGAACCGACAAAGGCTCCAATGGCACCAGCCGACGTGAGATGGGTCTGCCACCAGAAGATCAGAAAGTAGAGACCCGTCGGCATCCAGAGGAACGCGTAGAGAAAGAGGACTCCCAAGAACTTGGCGAGCACCACCTGAGTGTCACGCACTGGAGCCGTCATGAGAGGTTCGATGGTGCCGCTGCGGTATTCCTCCGAGTAGAGGCGCATCGTGAGTAGCGGAAAAAGCAGCAGGAAGGAGAACCAGAAAAAGACCGTATTGAAGAAGGACTCCACCACGGTCACTTCCGTTGGTCCATGATTCAGGACGGAGACACCGGCATAGAAATTGAAGCCCGTGACCAATAGCAGGAAAAAGAGGATCACCCAGGCCATGGGTGTCTGGAAGGCCGAGGCCACCTCCCGTTTCCAGAGGATCCAAAAAATTCTCATAGCTTGGTTAGCTCCTTGGTTGGCGTTTTTCCCTTAGGCGTGCCGGGGATTCGGTCGACGAACGAAGTAAAGATCTCTTCGAGGGATGATTCGTGCGCCGATAGTTCCCTGAGCTTCCAGCCTCTACGCACAGCCTCCTCGAAGAGTGCGGGGCGCGGGTCCCCAGAGGAGGATGAAGATAAAGATGGGATAATCTCGTAACGGGTCCAACTAGAGGTAGAGGTGGTGGAGGATGGGATGCCTTCTGCAAGGGATGCCGAGGCCACTTCTTCCAGGGATTGCAGGATCGCGAGCACGGCCTCCGAGTTGGCCCGATCGGCGGTCTGGATTTCCATTCTCACCGAGCCCGAGAGAGTAATGCCGGAGCGTTCCCGTAATTCTGCGGGCGTGCCGGTCGCGACGATCTGCCCCTTGTTAATGATCAGGACGCGGGAACAGGTCATCTCCACCTCGCTCAGGATATGGCTGGAAAGCAGGATTGTATGCCGCTTAGCCAATCCCTTGATGAGTTCCCTGACTTCACGGATCTGCCCCGGGTCGAGGCCTATGGTCGGTTCGTCGAGGATCAGAATGTCGGGTTCATTCACCAGCGCATCAGCAAGTCCGACGCGCTGGCGGTATCCCTTGGAGAGAGTGCCGATGAGCTGATTGCGAACATGACTGATGCTGCAGAGCTCCAGGGCATCCTCAACCTTTTCGGTGATGCGGCGGGAGCGGACTCCTTTCAGGGCGGCTCGGTAGCGGAGGTATTCTCCGACGCGCATCTCGGGATAGAGAGGGACGTTTTCTGGAAGGTAGCCGATCCGGGAGCGTGCCTTGAGCGACTGGCTCAGGATGTCGAACCCCGCGATCCTCACCTCGCCCGCATCTGCTGGGAGATATCCGCTCAGGATTTTCATCGTCGTGCTCTTGCCTGCGCCGTTAGGCCCCAGGAAGCCGACCACCTCGCCTCGATCTACCGAGAAAGAGAGATCCCGGACGGCATCGGTCGCGCCGTAGTTTTTAGTGAGTCCTTGGACAGAGATCATGCGGAGGCTATGAAGATTAGAAATCTAACTACTACGAGCCGGCGGTGCAAGAATGCTCGGGCCGCCGACATTGCCAGCTTGCTCCTCTCCACTTATCTGTTAAAGAATAGGATTTCTGTGTCCTTGCTGGGAAAATCCAGCTTCAGCCACGGATGACACGACTTTTCACATCTTCATGAGCACATCCTTCACGGCCCGCTGGAACGAGGCGGCCATCGATGAAAATTACGAAAAATGGCAGAGGGACGCAGTCTCCGTATCGCCTGACTGGGCCTCCTTCTTCGAGGGGTTTGAACTTGGCTACGCGCGCTATCAGAAAACACCTGCTAAGCCAATCGGCGCAGTCGTTTCCACCTCTTCCACGCAGTCTTCCACAACAACAACGACAGAGGTAGTTGCTCGTGAAACCTCCCTTCAGAGCCGTGTCGAGGCGCTGATTTACACCTACCGGACGCTTGGTCACACGGCCTCGCGTCTCAACCCTCTCGTGGATGAGGTTCCTTACCAGCCACTGCTGGAGCTGAAGGAATTCGGACTCACTGAGGCTGATCTGGATATCACGGTCTGCTCCCGTTCCTTCCGCGACGGAGTTCCGATGAAGTTACGCGACATCATCGAGGAGATTAAGACTATCTACTGTGACACCCTCGGTGTGGAGTACATGCACATTCAGAATCCCCGTATCCGCCACTGGATCCGCGAGCGGGTCGAGGCTCGTGCAGGGAAGGCCGACACGGAAACCCCCCACTACAGGATCCTACGCACACTCCACAAGGCGGAGAGCTTCGAGCACTTCATCCACACCACCTATGTCGGGAGCAAGCGCTTCTCGCTCGAGGGTGGCGAGTCGATGATGGTGGCCCTCTCAGAGATCCTCTTCCGGTCCCCAGGGGCCGGTGTGAAGGAGATCGTTCTTGGCATGGCCCACCGCGGCCGCCTGAATATCCTGACGAATTTCCTCAAGAAACCCTTCGAGATCCTCTTCAACGAATTCAGCGATAAGTACGATCCCGATCTCGGCGAGGCCAGCGGCGACGTGAAGTACCACCTCGGTTACCAGACGACTCGCCGCAACGAGCAGGGCCAGGAGGTTGAGGTCTATCTCGCCGCCAACCCCAGTCATCTGGAGGCGGTGAATCCCGTCGTCCTTGGCAAGGCACGCGCACGTCAGCGCATTCTCGATGACACGATCGACCGTCGGAAAGTCGTCCCGATCCTGATTCACGGCGATGCTGCCTTCCCAGGCCAGGGCATCGTCGCAGAGTGCTTCAACCTCTCCCAACTGGAAGGTTACAAAGTGGGAGGCGCGATACACCTGATCGTGAACAATCAGATCGGCTTCACTACGCTTCCGAAGGATTCGCGTTCTTCGCTCTACTGCACCGAGATTGCGAAGACTGTCGAGGCGCCCGTTTTCCATGTCAACGGCGACGACCCGATCGCCGTTGCCGAGGCGGCCCGCATCGCGATCGCCTACCGCCAGGAGTTCGGCCGGGACATCGTTATCGATATCGTCTGCTACCGCCGCTATGGCCACAATGAAGGGGACGAGCCGCTCTTCACCCAGCCTGATCTCTATAAGGTCATCCGTGCCCACAAGCGCCCAAGCGAGGTTTTCCTGGAGCGCGCAAAGCAGCTTGGCACGCTCACCCAGGAGGATTTCGACGCCAGTTGGAAGAAGTCCCAAGGTCATCTGGAGACAGCCCTTGCCGAGATGAAGAAGGGGATCGTCACCGATGTGAAGGCCAACCAGAAGGCCTTTGTCGGTTCCACCGCTGTCTTCCAGCCCGACTACTCCTTTCAGCCGGTCAAGACAGCCATCAGTGAGAAGACCCTTCGGACGATCGTCGACGGTCTCACGACAGTGCCTGCCGACTTTCGCATCCTTCCGAAAGTCCGCAAGACCATCCTTGAGCGTCGCCGCGAGGTCTTTGAGAAAGGCACCGGCTATGACTGGGGATATGGCGAGGCCCTGGCTTTCGGTTCGCTCATGCTTCAGGGAATACCGATCCGCCTCTCCGGTCAGGACAGCCGCCGCGGCACCTTCAGCCATCGTCACTCCGTCTTCTATGACGAGGTGAATCGCGAGCGTTACATCCCGCTGCAGCATCTCGCTGCCGACCAGGCCCGTTTCTGCGTCTACAACAGCCCTCTATCCGAGGCGGCCGTGCTAGGCTTCGACTATGGCTACTCCATGGATTATCCAAAGATGCTCTGCATGTGGGAGGCTCAGTTCGGCGATTTCGCCAACGGTGCACAGATCATCATCGACCAGTTCATCGCCTCTGCTGAGACCAAGTGGCTGCGGCCCAGCTCACTGGTCATGCTTTTGCCCCATGGCTACGAGGGTCAGGGTCCCGAGCATTCCAGCGCACGCCTTGAGCGCTTCCTTCAGCTCTGCGCCGAGCAGAACATGGAGGTCTGCAACCTCACCACGCCAGCACAGTACTTTCATGCACTGCGCCGCCAGATGCTCCGCGATTTTCGCAAGCCGCTGATCATCATGACGCCGAAGAGCCTCCTGCGTGCCGAAGTGGCCGTCTCCACGACAGAGGATTTCACTAAGGGCTCGTTCCATGAGATCCTTGAGGGACCCAAGCCCGCAGATCCAGCCAAGGTCGAGCGTCTCATCCTCTGCTCTGGTAAGGTCTACTACGACCTTCTGGCGTATAGGGAAAAGAATGGTTGGAGCGACCGTAGTGTTCTCGTCCGGTTTGAGCAGATCTATCCGCTCAACGAAGAGGAGCTCCGCAAGATCACCGCGACCTATCTTGGTGCGGGTGCAAAACCCGAGATCGTCTGGTGTCAGGAAGAGCCCGCGAACATGGGCTCTTGGCATCATTTACTCCCGATCCTGATGAAGTTCTTCGGACGCGCCATCAGCTATGCGGGCCGCGAGGCGAGTGCCAGCACGGCTGTTGGCACAACTGCTGCCCACAAGCATCAGCAAGCCGAACTCATTGCCCAAGCTTTCGGTGAAAAAGTAAGCGGTAAATAACGAACAAATCTCCCAACTCCCAACCATTCCCATCATGAGCGTTGCTGTCATCGTACCTGCCGTCGGCGAATCCATTACTTCCGGAGTTCTCTCCGCCTGGCATAAAAAAGACGGGGATCATGTCGCCGTGGGCGACCTTCTCTTCACACTCGATACCGATAAGGTCTCTTCGGAGGTCACAGCCCTGGAGGCCGGAGTCCTGAAAATCCAAGTCGCCGAAGGCACCGAGATTCCGATCGGCTCTACAGTCGCCGAGATTGATACGGCCGCGGCCGCACCAAAAAAGGCTGAAGGCGAAAGGCTGAAGGCTGAAGTGGCTGAGAAAAAGCCCGAGACCAAGCCAGTACCTGTGGCCGAAGCACCCAAGGCCGCTCCAGTTCCCACCCCATCACCGATTGCCCATTCCCCATCCCCCGCGCCTAAGGCGCAGCCCGAAGGGCGAGTGACTCGCCGCAAGCTTACCCCTCTCCGCCGGAAAATCGCTCTCCAGTTAGTCAATGCCCAGCAGACCGCCGCTATCCTGACCACCTTCAACGAGGTCGACATGAGCGCCGTCATGAATCTTCGCAAAGAGGTTCAGGAGGGCTTCCAGGCCAAGTATGGTGTGAAGCTCGGCTTCATGTCCTTCTTCATCAAGGCCGTGGTGGAGGCCCTTCAGGTAATTCCCCAGATCAATGCCCAACTCGAGGGGGACGAACTCATCGAGAACCACTACTACGACATCGGCGTGGCTGTCGGCACGGAGAAGGGACTCATGGTTCCCGTCCTGCGCGACTGCGAGAAGCTCTCTCTGGCCGGCCTTGAGAAGGAACTCGTAGGCTTCGCCGTGAAAGCCCGCGAGGGAAAGATCGGACTCTCCGACCTTCAGGGTGGCTGCTTCACCATCTCCAACGGCGGCGTCTATGGATCCCTCCTCAGTACCCCGATCCTGAATCCGCCCCAGAGCGGCATCCTTGGCATGCACAAGATCCAAGAGCGTCCTGTCGCCATCAATGGCAAGGTGGAGATACGCCCGATGATGTATCTAGCTCTCTCCTATGACCACCGGGTCGTCGACGGCAAGGAGGCGGTGACTTTCCTGATCAAGATCAAGGAAGCTCTCGAGAATCCGGTGCGACTCTTTTTGGATTAGTCCTAAAAGAGAGATTGGAATGGGCATCTCCATTCAAAAGAGACTTCCTTGGCGACGTCTGAACGCTAGACTTCTCCGATGATTGAACGCTATAGCCGACCCGAGATGCGCTCCCTATGGACGGAGCAACGTAAACTGGAAATCTGGCTCGAGATCGAGACTCTGGCCTGCGAGGGGATGGCCGAGCTCGGGATCGTTCCCAAGGAAGATGCCAAGACTATTCGTGAGAAGGGAACCTTCCGCATCGAGGAGGTACGCGAAATCGAGAAGAGGACGAACCATGACGTGATCGCCTTCCTGGAGGAGGTCGCCGTCCATGTCGGCGAGCCGGCCCGCTGGATTCACCGTGGCCTCACCTCTTCCGATTTGCTCGACACGACTCTTGCGGTCCAGATGGTCGAGTCGGCAGACATCCTGCTCAAGGATCTTGAGGAACTCCTCGTGGCCATCGCCGCCCGGGCCAAGGAGCACAAGTTCACCCCGATGATCGGCCGCAGTCACGGCATCCATGCGGAACCAGTGACCTTCGGTCTGAAACTCGGCGTGATGTATGATGAGTTCAGCCGATCCATCGAGCGTCTGAAGGAGACGCGCGATCGCGTCGCTTACGGCATGCTGAGTGGGGCCGTCGGGACGAACGCCCACCTCGATCTGAAGGTCGAGGCCTATGTCTGCGAAAAGCTCGGGCTGAAGCCCGCCAATATCTCGACGCAGATCATCCAGCGCGACCGTCATGCCGAGTTCATGATGACGATCGCCCTGATCGGCTGCTCCATTGACTGCTGGGCCACTGAGTTCCGCCATCTCCAGCGCACCGAGGTACTCGAAGTGGAGGAGGCCTTCGCCAAGGGCCAGAAGGGGAGTTCCGCCATGCCCCATAAACGCAATCCCATCACCGGTGAGCGCCTCTGCGGACTGGCCCGTGTCCTGCGCGGAAACGCCCAGACCGCCATGGAAAATGTAGCCCTCTGGCACGAGCGCGACATCAGTCATTCTAGCGCCGAACGGATCATTCTGCCCGATTCCTGCACACTGCTTGACTACATGCTGGTTCTCCTCACTCGTCTCGTGCGCGATCTGACGGTCTACCCTGAACACATGAAGCGGAACATGGACCTGACCCTCGGACTCTGGGGAAGCCAGGCGGTCCTGCTCGAGCTCACCGACCGAGGCATGGCTCGTAAGAATGCCTATGAGGCTGTCCAGCGCGCCGCCATGAGGACCTGGGCCGAGAAGATTCCTCTCCTACAGACCCTCAGCGAGGAGAGCGAGGTCATGGAGCACATCGATGCGGCCGAACTCAGTCGGATCTGCTCGCCCGAGCGTCACTTCGCCAACGTGGAGGAGCGTTTGAGAAAAGTCGGGATCGAGGTTTAAAAGAAATTGATTCTACGTTCCATCCCCAACCTGACAGAAAGACGGGGATCCATTGATAGGGGAGCGCCGAGAGGTGTTTTTTCTCTCTTGCGTCTCGACACTCGGACGGCGGAAGGATACCACATTTAGGCTTCGATCTTAAACGAGACTCATGGACACCGCTCTGATCCTTCATTTTCTTACCACGCCATTGGTGTTCCTCATTTGGACGACTTTCCTGAAGACCTTCATCCTGTTGAACGTGGTTCTCGGCGTCGTTTCGGTCACCGTGTTTGCCGAGCGCAAGGTCAGCGCCTTCATTCAAGACCGCACCGGCCCTAACCGAGTCGGTATTCCGATGACTCTCCTCGGGGGTAAAAAGGATATTCCTCTCTGGGGATTGGGCCAGATGATTGCCGATCCGGTGAAGCTCCTGACCAAGGAGAACTTCGTCCCAGCCGGTGTAAACAAGTTCTTCTTCTGGCTCGCTCCGAAGCTGGTCCTGCTCCCGCCTCTTTTGGTGCTGGCTGTGCTTCCCTTCGGCAGCTCGCTCTTCGGAGTCGAGATGACCATCGCCAATATCAATGTAGGCGTTCTCTTTATCTTCGCCGTCACTTCCCTCAGCGTCTACGGCATCACGATTGCCGGATGGGCCTCGAACTCGAAATTCCCGTTTATCGGAGGCATCCGTTCCTCTTCTCAGATGATCTCCTACGAGCTTTCGCTCGGCCTCTCGATCATCCCGATTTTTATGGTCTGCGGCACACTCAACATCAATGAGATCGTGGACTGGCAAATTAAGAACGGTTGGCTGGTGGCTCCCTACTGGCCGCATGGTTTCTCTCTGGATCAGCTCTTGCATCCCAAGGATCTGATCCACTCCCTGATTGCCGGCGTGAGTCTGGAACGTTTCCTGCTCTGGATTCCCATGATGGTCTCTTTCGTGATCTTCCTGGTTTCGATCTTCGCGGAGACGAACCGTCTCCCATTTGATCTTCCTGAGGCCGAGCAGGAGCTCGTCGGCGGATACCATACCGAGTATTCCTCGATGAACTTCGCATCGTTCTTCCTCGGCGAATACGCCGCGATGTTCGCCGGTTCTGGGGCTATCGTCTCCATCTTCCTAGGAGGCTGGAGTCTGCCTATCATCCCAGATGGCTCTCACGGCTGGTTCTGGGGTCTGGTGAACATCGGGGCCTGGTTCGCAAAGGTGTCTGTTATTCTCCTCTTCATGATCTGGATTCGCTGGACACTTCCCCGCTTCCGCTACGATCAGCTGATGAAGCTCGGTTGGCTCGGTTTCTTCCCCATCGCGCTCTTCAATATTTTCCTCACTGCGATCATTCTTGCCGTCGTGCACCATTGATCATGGGCATGATCGTTCATCACTAAACTTTCCAACCAAACCGATCCCATGCCTATCGTCGTCAATCGTCCCAAGCTTACTTTCGCGGAGAAGTGCTACCTGCCGTCGATCTTCGCGGGACTCGCGATCACCTGGAAGCATTTGAAAAGAGCCCTCTTCAACAAGGGAATCGTCACCATGCAGTATCCCGAGGAGAAATGGGATGCCAACCTGCCCGACTGGTACCGTGGCGCCCCCACGCTTGTCGTCGATGAAAATGGCAGAGAAAAATGTGTTTCTTGCCAGCTCTGCGAATTCATCTGCCCCCCACGTGCGATCACCATCAAGCCGATGGAGATCCCCGAGAACGACAAATGGCGAAAGGTTGAGAAGCGTCCCGAGGAGTTCGACATCGACATGGCCCGCTGCATCTACTGCGGTCTCTGCGAGGAGGTCTGCCCCGAAGAAGCTATTTTCCTCCGCAAGGACTACTCCATCACAGGTCTCAATCGCGCCGAGATGGTCCATGACAAGAAGACTCTCTACAAGCTGGGCGGTGTCATGAAGGGTCTCACCTTCAAGTGGAACGAGCTGAAGTAACACCGATCCGAGGTTAAAAGAGTGAAAAAGATAGAAGCTTCTCCCCAATCCCCATTCCTTCCAATCTCCAGCTCTTAAATTCCTTCTGACTCAGGTTTCAGGTTTCAAGTCTCATCCTTCATAATTCATCTTTTCCGAACACCATGCTCCTCGCCGCCTTCTGGTTCTTTGCCACGCTGATGCTCCTCTTCGGGGTGAGTGTCGTCCTGCTGCGCAATCCCGTCTCCTGCGCGATGAGCCTGGTCATGTCCTTCATATGCCTTGCAGCACTTTACGTGACTCTCGATGCGACCTTCATCGGAGTCATCCAGGTACTGGTCTATGCGGGTGCGGTGATGGTGCTTTTCCTTTTCATCATCATGCTTCTGGATCTGCGTGAGGAGAAGAGCCGCCGTCTGAACTTCGGCGTGACTCTCGGGGGAGTTCTTGTCGTGGCCGCCTTCCTCTCGATCATGACCCAAGTGATCCTATCCAACCCCGCCTTTGCTATCCCGACACCCACGATTGCAGGACCGCAGCTTTCGGACGTGAAGATGATCGGCATGACCCTCTTTCATTCCTTCCGGCTCCCCTTTGAGGTCATCGGCGTCCTCCTGCTCTCCGCTACGGTCGGAGTGGTTGTCCTGAGTCGCCGAACCCTCCGCTAAGCATCCCACACTCACACGCATGCCCACACTCGCCAATTATCTGATCGCCAGCGGGCTTCTCTTTGCCACTGGCCTCGGTGTCGTGATGCTCCGCCGCAGCATCATCGTGATCTTCATGGGTCTTGAGTTGATGCTCAATGCCGCGAATCTTTCGCTGGTGGCCTTCTCCCGCTACGGACTGGTCTCAGGTCATCAGAACTATAACGCCCAGATTCTGGTTTTCTTTATTATTTCCGTGGCGGCTGCCGAGGTCGCCGTCGGGCTCGCGATCATCGTCTCCCTCTACCGTGCCCGGCAGACCACCCATGTCGAGGATCTCGACACGCTGAAATTCTGACCTCTTTCCTTTGATGAACCTCTCCACTATCGCCTGGATCACCCTTTTCGTGCCGCTGGTTGCAGCGGCGTTGATCCTCTTTGTGACGCGCACAAGCAAGCCGCTTGCCGCCGGGTTGGCCATCCTCTCTGCTCTGATGACGACCGTTGGCGGATGGATCCTTTTCGCCAAAAGTGCCGATGGGATTTACCACGGATTCAACTGGGTGGATTTCGGTCACTCCCTGTCGATTCCCTTCGATCTGGCGCTCGATCCCCTGAGCCGCACCATGCTGGTCGTGGTGACCAC
>Ga0114958_10002581_pt1 | contig 13455 bp, 10 predicted proteins | sample C_130208_EF_Meta_FD_89577 | JGI IMG/M metagenome (GOLD analysis project Ga0114958, IMG submission 89577) | Freshwater microbial communities from Lake Croche, Canada to study carbon cycling - C_130208_EF_MetaG | ecosystem: Environmental > Aquatic > Freshwater > Lake | place: Lake Croche, Canada... | reverse complement strand
TGGTTCATTTGAAAATGAAAAAATAAAAGAACAATTATTAAACTTAGTTGTTTTAAAAGAAAATATAGGTGAGGCTTTTTGGTATGTATATACGGCTATTTTAATTTCATCTATAGTTTATTATAATTTAGCAACAAGAGGATGTGTTAAAAGTGTTGATCAAATTAAAGCAGAACATGATGCTTATATACAAGAACGAGAGGCCCAAAATCAACAAGCTGAATTAAATAATTCAACTACCTACATAACTTCATAAATGTCAATTCATACAACTTTAAGTTAAAAAATATATAATATTTTTTTTAACTTAAAGAAAATTGTAGCTAAATTAATCCCCGGTAGGTTAAATAATATAAAACCAAAACATAAGTCAATATTCCTAAAATTATGGAAAATAACCAAAGTGGTAATATTGTCTTGTTCTTATAACCAACTCCAAATTCTCTTAACGAACCATCCTTATTATATATAAAACTCGGTTTAAGAATTTGAACTAAAACAAAAATCATTAAAAATATAACTATTGATACTAAAGTTGTATTATTTCTTGTAAATGTTCTTAACATATATATATTATAATTATTACTTTTTTACAATATTTACTTTATCAATTCTAATAAACTTACTACAAAGATGTAAAATTATCTAAAAATACTCATTATAATTTTCTACTTCATCGCCCCATGGATCGCCATCATCATAATCATCTGTTGTATTAATATCCATTGCTATATCTCTTTCAATTTCTCTATCTGATTCCATTTGTTCAACAACATCATCAAAATCCATATCTTCGCCTCCTTCCTTTGTTCTTTTTAATTTATTTTGTATTCTAGCTACATTTTCTGAAATTTGTTTATCATATTCAAAATGTTCTGGATCATATTCTTTTATACCTTTTGACATACCTAAACTATATAAAGGACCTAATTTATGATGTTTTAATATAGTATCAACTTGCCTTTGTTCGTCTGTCATATCCCTTAATTTATCTGTAAAATCATACTTTTCTGCTTCTTTTAATTTAAATACTTTATCCTCAACATCTTTATATGACACATTTATTGTATTCTTTGATTTCATCATTATTTGTAAATAAGTAACTAACAATTTTGCTACTTCCTGATTTAATTTCATTATATCACTTTCAATAAATTCCTGTTCTGATTCAGCCAATCTTAATTGTTGTTCAATCAAAAAATCTGCTGAAAGTAAATCGGATTCCCCTTTTTCAGGTTCAACTAACATTCTTGTTATCATTGAAGGGTCCTTCGTTAAATACATATAATCTGTTAAAACACTTAAGAAATAATACTCATATAATAAAGTTGTTACACGCTTATCAAAACTATTATAAACTTCTTTATTATTTATTTTAATATTTGTTAGTATAGGAGTATTTTGAGACAGCAAATAGATTCCTCTACTTTTTATCATTATCTCATTTAATACATTTTTTATTGTTATATCTCCATAAAATTTTTCTATTGGTTTATAGAAATCTTCTACCATTTCCTTTACATCATTTACATGAACCAATGATAATCCCCAATATTTTGGCGGGTCTATTGTTTGTATTCTTTGGTTAAGAATCATGGAAGGAAATACTATTATAAATAATTCTATATAATTCTTCATAAAATTTATATAATTATACAATCCATCATCAGATATTTTAATATTTTCATTCCTTAGATTCTCATCAAAACTCCAACTACTTATTGTTTTTATAAAATTTGTAATTTTTCTTAACTCTAGATTATTTATTTTACCTTTTAATTGAATAAATTCTAAAATATCTTTTCTCATTTTATCTATTGATATTTGTAGATAATTTTTCATATTTCTCATTTCACTTGTATCTTCTTCATTCATTACATCATAGTTTTCTACCAATAATTCCAACTTTTGGGTTAATGCTTTTGGAACATTTTCATCATCCTCTTCGTTTAATTTTATTAATACTCTCTTAAGATAACTAACACAAGTCATATTTTCTTGTCCTAATGATATTTTTATCACATTATTTCTACTCACAATTTGAAATAATCTTAAAAATTGTTCATTTGTATAATTTCTTCCATCTCTCTTTAGTTTTGCAATTTTTTCTTGAATAGTATCCATTTTCTTTAAATAGTCTGGTTTATCAATACATACTGTGGCTAATTCTTCTGATAATGGGATAGAAGATTGAAATTTACATAAAACTATAAATGCCTTATATATTGTTTCCTCACTAAAGTCATTTGATATTTCAGGAAAGGTTCTTTTAGTATTAATTTCTGATAACATTATTGCACTTTCAGTCAAAATTTTAATATCATTTAGTAATCCACTTAAACTTAATACTGTATTATTATACAATTCAATATTTCTGTCTTCATTTATAAAATATTGTAATGTTGTAATTGAAGAAATATTTGTTTCATTACAACAAGCATTTTCCATAAATAATTGACCAGCAGATTTTAATAATAGATTCTTCTTTTCAACAATCTTTTGTATAGCTTCTTGAATTGCTAATGAAAAAGCAATTATTTTGGAATGTAAAACTAACAACTTTTCAAATTGTCTATTATTCCCTGTATATAATTCATTTTGTAATTCTTCGGAAAATCCCTCCGAAATATTTTGTAAATGTGAAATATTAAACCGTTTTAAAGGAGGTAAGAAGTTTACCCATTTAGATAAATCATGTTCTTCGGGTATAAAATCATGTGGATTAACTAACAAATATTCTGTTTTTTCTTTTATTTTTTCTTCAACTTCTCCATTTGTTAATAAATATCTAACAATAAATGATTTTAATGTTGTTGCAATTTTTTCTTCATTTTTTGGTAAAATATTCCAAGGAATTGTTGTTGGGTCATGACTTTTTAGAGCAACACAAGATATATAATTTATGGAACTATCATCTCCTTCACCCTCAAATGGAAATCCTGAAAAAGAACGGATACATCCCGGTGCCGTTTTACGGGTTCTTATTGGAGGAATACTTGTTTGTATATCAATTAAAACCATACCAAGTGTTAAATATAAAATTGCTGATGAATAAACTGTTCTATAGGATGGTAATTTTTTGCCTTTTTTTGCTGCTTCTTCTTCTCTTTTCCTATAGGCCGATTCTTTTTCAATAATTTTTGTATCACTCATTAACTCACTTACAACACGAATTATAAATTCTCTGGAAGATTCTAAATTTATTCCCATATTTGTTGCCAAAATTGATATTATATTAGATACTAATTCGCCCTCAGGGCTTAAACGTTTATTTCGTTTTTCTTTTAATTTTTCTAACATTACTTCTCCAACATCTTGTTCTAAAATATCTCTACTTTTTACTACAAAACCCTCATTAAATCCCTCTGTTACATCTAAATCAATCATACATATTACTTCTCCACTATGTTCGTCAACCCATGCATCTCCATCATCTGAAATTTTTCCTATAGTTCTCTTCAAATCGTTCAATACATCATCATATTTACTATAATTATTAATAAATGTTGAGGCTAAAATATAATGAAATTTTGGTAATAATTTTGTGTTAGTTTTATTACAATATAACCACCATTTATCTTCCATTTCACCATCATTTATATTTGGCATATCAGGATTTCCTTCATAGCAATATAATGACACAAATTTAACTATATCATTTTGTCGTTTTATAAAATCATTTTGACCCATAATTAAATCACGTAATTTTACATAAGGAGATTCTTTTTTATCTTTAAGTTCATCTTGAATATTTAAACCTAAATCATATTGTATATTATTATACTTTAAAGAATTATTTTTTTTCAGTTGTTGAAGTCTATTGAATAAATCTTCAAAGTATTCCAAATTATTTGAAATTGAATTATTTAATTCAACTTTGGATATATCATAATTTTTATCAAATTGATCAATAATTTGTTTTAAGGTATTTTTAACTATAACATCTTTAGCTACTTCTGTTGATTCACATTTATCTTCTCCTTTTTCAGCTGTATTATAAACACAACTATAATTTATATTACATAATAGGTCGTCATCTTTTATAAAAACTTTTGGATCTACATCCTTATCTAAAACCCATTTATCATTATTTCTCACATAATATTCCATTTCTTCTGCTATTTTTTCACCATCAATAGTATCAAAATTGGTAATTAAAAGAGCATAATCTCCTTCTCTAACTTTTTTAGCTTGATTTACAAGTGTCGTTGCCATATATTCCGCTGCTTCTTCACTAATTTTTTCTTTTGTTTTAAATGTTTCTGTCAAAAATAAAATAAAATCCTCCGAACTTAAACTGTCTCGTTCTTTTTTATATTTTTCTTCGATAATATCATAATTTGTTGTATCAAATTCTCTATCATAATATATCGGTTTTTCATTATCTTCTAATAAAGCCTGAATAGAATAATATTTTTTAGCAATAATAAATGAAGAGCATTTATCTTCTTTTTTATCTTTCTCTATAATTTCTTTCATTCGTTCGTTATCATTATTAAAAACTTCCGATAAACTTTTTGGAAACATAAGTTCAATATTTGTAAAAGCAACAGCAGTATTGAATAAATTTCCGTAATCTGCAATTGTTATATTTTTTAAAAATTCTGAACCACTTATAGTCATATTATTTTCTGAATATCCATACATATCGATTATTTTTGTAGATAAAGCTAATTTTTTATAATTACTTTGTTCAGATAATATATTAAATAGTGGATTAGAAAAAATATATTTTTCTTTTTCAATTGATTTTCTTACTGGCTGGTTAAAATATTTTAATCTTGAGAATGCCATTCCATAATCTTTAAATTTTGAATTATATTCTTTTATTTTTTCATATAAAAAATTATTGATTTCTTTTAATTGCATATATGTTAAATCAATTGGGTAAATCATAAATGGTTCTAAAAAATTTACAACATCTACTAATGATAATCTCCCCTTGATATATTTTTTTACAAGTAAAAATAAAACTCTTATTTTTGGAATTATTGTTCTTAAGAATATTTTATATATATCTAAATTTGTAATATCTTCCGGTTTTTCAAATTCACTTAAATCTAATAAATATTGTTTAATGTTATCCACAAAATTTGTATCATCATACTCTATTTCATTATCTAATCCATCAATAGTTATTCTGGTTAAATCAGTTCTTTGTTTTAATAATTGCCAATAATTTAAAAAATGGAGATTTAAATTTGCTTTAATCAATAAATTACTACCTGGTAAATTAACTTGAGAAAAACGAACAATAGGTTCAGGAAGTGTAATAATTGAATTAATAGATATTGGATCATTAGGAGCAACTTTTACACGATGAGCTATTAATTTTTGACCTTTAAAACTACTTGCGTGTAATTTTTCTAATGCCAAATTATACCTTTGAATTATAAATCGCCTATTCGTTATTTCAGAATTCCCCACTATGGTAGAATATAAATCTCCTAAATTATCAATTATTGCATTGATATCTGTTTCAACATTTCCTTCAATAATAATTCCATTTGGTTCGGCAAATACATCATTATTTGAGTCAGGAGTTATTGAATAAAATGGAGTGATATAATTATCCAAGGTCTGATATGTAAAACTTGAATAACGATTTGTTAAATTTCTTGTTGATTGTCGTGTTATATATAAAGATGACATTTCTTTTAAATCTGTATTTAAATTTATAGTCTCATAATCATCATATCTTTTATATTCCGCTATTTTAGAAGTTGGATATATTTTTTTTACATTTTTTGCAACCATCATAATCCAATAAAGTTTATTTTTAAAATCTGCTAAATATTCAGCTAATGGTCTATCCTCTGAAGTGCGTTTAATTATACCAGTAATATTTTTATTTTTATCAAAAGTTGATGATATTTCACGTAATTGTAAAAACCGTGTAATCATAATATGAATACTATTTAAAACATTGTTAGTTCTTTTATAATTTGGAATTGTTGAAATCATCTCTTCCAATAGATCGTTAGTTTGAGTTTCAATATTATATCTATATTTATCTTTATCAATAGCAATAAATTCTTCTACTTTAATAATATCGCCAAATTCTATATCATCCATATCAATTAACATTCGTTGAATCTTTTCTCTTACAACTGATTTTTGAATTTCTTCCATAACTTCTTGTTCCTGTTGTTCTTCTCCTTCATCAATTGGTTGAAGAATCAATTCATCAGGTGTTAAATCTTTTTGTTCTTGTTTTTCTATAATAGCTGGTCTTATTTCAAAAGTTTCTATTGGTAAATCCTCTGGAATACCTTGATATGCAAAGTTAATAAAAATTATATCATCGTCTGTTGTTCTAACTTCAATCATATCTTCTTCTAGATTAGTAATCTTACCTGTTATAACTGTAGGTATTTCTCCTCCAAAATAAATATTAATCCAAGAACCTGGTAATAAACCATTTTGCCTAACATAACCATTTTCTGGATTACTACTTATAACTTTTATAGATTTAATATTTCCATCACCAATTAAACCATCAGTCGATATTGGTAAGGTTATTTTTTCAAATGTTTCACTATTAATTAATTTAATTTTTGTGGGATCAATATATTCAATTAAAAATACATTATTGTTAAGTATTTCATTGGATGGAGCAGAAATTAAAATAATATCCCCGAGTTTTAATAAAACTTCTGTGTTTGGGACGTCTTTTATTTCTATATCAACTGGTGAATTTAATTCCTCTATTTCTTCTTTTTCTTTAGGATTTTCCTTAATATAAGATGGCGTTATTTTAATTTCTTCATCCTCGTCTAAAACATTTGGAACAGATGGTGAGTTATCAATGTCTTCTTGTATTTTTTCTACTTCTTCTTTTATAGATTGTTGTGACATCTTATATTTAATTTAGAAATTTTTATAAATCATTAAATCTCAAAATAATATTTATTATAATTATTACTTTTACCACATTTCTATTAGATATATTATTTCCAGAAATCTAAAATTTAGAGCAAACGGTTATTCTAAATAAATTTATATATATTTAAAAATGTTTAAAGACTATTTATAATTATAGAATAAATATGAATAAACAAATTACATATAATCTTTCAAACATTCCAGGATTTGAAAATTTAATTAAAACAGGAGAAATAACTTCCGAATTTGAGAAATATTATACTTTGAATCATTATTCTACTAAAGCAAATGAAAAATATTCTATAATTAGGTATTGTAAAGAATTTCTCCGTCCAGAACTTATTAATTCATATGGACTATTGCGTTCAGTAATCTTATCAGGTTCAAGAGTAGTTGGATTTGCACCTCCAAAATCATTGTCGGGAGAACATTTTATGTTAAAATATTCTAATAATACGGAAAATATAATTGCGGAAGAATTTATTGAGGGAACGATGATTAATGTATTTTTTGATTCAAAATGTCAAGAAGGTGGTCACTGGCAAATAGCAACTCGTAATACAGTTGGAGGTGATGTTTCATTTTATAAATGGTCAAATATGACATTTAATCAGATGTTTATGGAAACATGTATTATTAATAATTTTGATATTCAAAATTTAAATCCAAGATATTGTTATAGTTTTATTTTACAGCATCCTGCAAATAGAATTGTAATTCCTTTCAAAATCCCTCAATTGTATTTAGTAGCTGTTTATGAGATTATTCAAAAAGATACAGATGTTACCATTTTAGAAGAAAATCTTTCTAGTATTAAAAAAGATGGGATGTGGTATTTAAATGGAATAAAATTCCCTGAGAGATATGAATTTAAAACATATACTGAATTAATTGAAAAATTTGCTTCTGGTAATACTCCATATGAAGTAATGGGAGTTATTATTAAAAATACAGAGACTGGAGAAAGGTCTAAATTTAGAAACCCAATTTATGAGGAAGTTAGACATTTAAGGGGCAACCAGCCGAAACTACAATATCAGTATTTATGTTTACGTCATTCTGGTAAATTGCCTGAATTTTTAAAGTATTATCCTGAAACAAAAGAAGAAATGTCCAAATTTAGAGATCAAGTTCATATGTTTACAGAAAATCTACACAAGAATTATATTTCTTGTTATGTAAAGAAGGAAAGGCCTTTAAGAGAATATTCTGATCAATATAGAACGCATATGTTTAAACTTCATGAATATTTTACCAATGATTTGAGACCAAAGGGATTTTATATTACAAATACAGAAGTAATTAAATATGTTAATAGTTTACATCCATCATTATTGATGTATTGTTTGAACTTTAATATGAGAAAAAGAATGGTAGATACTATAAAAGCCCAAACTAAACAAATTTAGAGTAACTCATATTGCTAATGGCTAATGGCTAATTGGTTACGTAGTAAATGTTTTTGTTTTTTTATTGTTTATAGAAAATCAATAAAAAAACAACAAATACAAATATATCAATTCTTGTCTTATTTTTCTTTCGGTCAGTAAAATACTTTTTAACAATTTGGTCTTGTTCCATCAAAACATCCTTGGATTCCTTTTATTTTTTTCAATGATTCATCAATAACTGCAATTAACATAACTTTTACAGTTGAAATACCCTTTGTATTATCTACTAATGATAATCGTAATATACTATCACTATCATGTGGATGAATTTTTTTAAATCCAACATAATCAAGCTGTTTAAATTCTGTATAAAATATTTTATACAATTCAAAATTTAAGATATTACCAATTGTATAGTCTTCATTTACTAATATAACATCATAACAGTTCTCAAGTAAATTATCTGAACGTTTTATTTTTAATTCATCTGACTCAGTTAAATGCTTTAGTTCCTCTAATTTTTTTATTAGAATTTTACATGATTCAATAATAATTTTTTCATTACTGTAAATTCCTATGGATTCAATGACAAAATCAAAACTATTTTTAATTACATAACGCATTCCTTCCAAAAGTTTCCAATTAGATGCTTCAAATTTAATTTCATTTTCTTTTTTCCCTTCATCTTTCCATTTTTGTTTACGAATTTCTAATTGTTCCTCTATTTTGTCTAAATCAGGAGTATAACCATAGGAACAAGTCCCTGTTACATTAAACATACTATCATCTCTGGCTGTTCCGACAGTAAATTTACATGTAAGTTTAATTTTTTCCCCTGGTATATCTTCTGAAATTTTTGGTCTAAGACGAAGAAAATCAATAAAATATTCTCCACTTCCATTTAAGGGAATAAAAGGAGGAAATATTTTTTTCACTTGACCTTCTTCTAAATATTTATTAGATAAAGTATTTAGAATTTTAAAGTCTTTGGTTGTTACGTTCATAGTTGTGTCTGTCTTATTTTCTACATCTAATTCAAGAAGATAATTTTCTATGGAGGCTTTATCAATATCTAAATAATCAATATGGATCGGAATACAACTCAAGCGTTGTTTAATAATTTCATTATTTAGCCTTGATGTATTAAAAATAATATTAGCATTATTTTCTTCATAGGGGGTAGTTTTAAAAACAACAATTGGAATATCTGATAAAATAGTTCTTCTTATACCGTTGATATAACTAACATCTATATTAGATATGGTGAAAGTCATTCTTCCATCCTCTTCCTTTAAATTAGTAATTTTTGACGTCATTCTATCTATATATAATTATATATTTAATATTGTAATAATTATAATTCAATTTTTTCATAAATGTTCAATTATCTAAATTAGTTCAAAATTTATAGGAAAAAACTTAAGGTATTTTAAATGAGCTGTATTTTATACTATAGCAATTTCTGTGAACCATCAAAAAAATTATTACAAGCTGTTAGTAAAACACAAAATATAAATAACATTCATTTTATTTGTATAGATAAGCGAGTTAAAGATTCTAATGGCAAAGTATTTATTATATTACAAACCGGTCAGAAATTACTTATGCCAGAAAATATTACACGAGTCCCCGCTCTTTTATTATTAAATCAAAATTATAAAGTTATTTATGGAGATGAAATATATAAACATTTAAGACCACAAGTTCAGCAAGAAATTAAGAAAGCTACTAAAAATAATATGGAGCCTTTAAATTTTCAAGATGGATTTGGAGCTTTTAGTGGATTTAATGGGGGAATAGTTTCAGATAATTATAGTTTTCTTGATCAGGATGATACAGAATTAAGTGTTAAAGGTAATGGTGGATTAAGGCAAATGCATAATTATGTTACTTTGAATGATTCAATGAATTTAAATATAAATTTACCTCAAGATGATTTTGAATATAAAACAGATAAACTTAAGGAAGGTGAAATGAGTGTTGAAGCATTACAACGCAAAAGAGATGAGGAGTTAGCAAATATAAATTATAAATAAATATTTAGATAATAATTATAATAATATATTATGGAAATACCTTCTCCTCAAAAAGGACAAGTAACTATTTATAGTAAAAACAACTGTATTTATTGTGCAAAAGTTAAAACTTTTTTAAAAGATAATAATATACTATTTAATGTTATTGATTGTGATGATTTTATTTTAGATAATAAAGAACAATTTTTAACGTTTATACAAAAATTAATTGGCAAAGAATACAGAATGTTTCCAATGGTTTTTGATAATAACAAATTTATTGGAGGATATAATGAAACCACTAAATATTTTACAAGCTTACAACAACAAATGTTAGATTTTGATATTTCGTTTTGAATAATATTTTGCGTAAAATATCATTTAAAGAAAAACAAACATTTAAAATAGAAACAATATGACTATAAACTTAGTTACCGTTTTTAATGATCATTTTTCCGAATTTATTAATGATATTCAAAGTGTTTTTCCTGATGACGTTGATATTTTAACAGCTAAAAATACTCTTATTACTATTAGAAAAACTAATCCTAAATTATTAGTTAAAATTTGGATTAAATATGTTTATACACCATATAAAGAACAAATTGAGAATAGTGATATTAATTTCTTTTTAACCAAAGATTACTCTACTGATTTAGCTAAGAATGAAAATGCGGATAAAATTATGGAATCCATAGATCGTCTTAGGAAACCGGTTAAGGATATGTCTTCTGAAAACCAAGCAAAAACTATGAAATATATTCAAAATTTATCTAAACTGGCTATTTTAGTTCCCCAATAAATCTTTTTACTAAAATAATATATTTAAATTAGTTTGATTTAAATATATTTCTTTTACTAACTTTATAATAATAATGTCCGAAAAACCAAAATCTGTAGAAGATTTAACTCCACCAGAAGAATTTTATAAGATTATTAATGATTTTGTATCTGATATTTTAATAACATTTCCCGAATATTCTGGGGTTATAGCAAGATGGTGGAATAGACCATCAGATAATGTTGAACAATCAAAAAATAAAGAAACATTATTTGTATTTAGACATTGTGTTAATCGTTTTCCTGAACGTTTTTTTGATATTCTATATAAAAATAATGAAATTTTTAAGGAAGATTCAGATGTTAATACTGAATTTTTGCCTTGTATTGTTTTTAAACAACTTTGGAATCTTGATATAAGTGATAATACAAAAGAAACAATATGGAAATATTTACAACTAATACTATTTTCTGTTATAGGAACAGTTCATAATAGTTCAGAATTAGGTGATACAGCAAAATTATTTGAAGCTATAAATGAAGATGAACTAAAGAGAAAATTAGAAGAAACATTGGAGGGAATGCAGAATTTATTTGATGCCAGTGGTGCTCCATTAAATGGAATGGATGCTTCTTTTAGTGGAATAAATATGGAAAATATGCCTAATGCAGAACAATTACACGAACATATTAATTCTATGATGGGAGGAAAATTGGGTAAATTAGCTTTAGAATTAGCAGAAGATACAGCTAAAGATTTAAATTTGGATATGGAGAATACAGGGGATGCAAAAGATGTTTTTCAAAAATTATTTAAAAACCCCGGAAAAATGATGAATATGGTTAAGAATATTGGAAGCAAAATTGATGAAAAAATCAAGTCAGGTGAAATCAAAGAATCGGAGTTAATGGAAGAAGGAGTGGAGTTATTAAATAAGATGAAAAATATGCCAGGAATGGGAGATATGCAAAAAATGTTTTCACAAATGGGTATTCCAGGTTTAGGAAAAGGTGCTAAAATTAATATGGGAGCTATGGAAGCTCAATTAAATAGAAATATGAAAACTGCTAAAATGAAAGAAAGAATAAGAGCTAAAGCAGAATTAAATGCAAAGGCAAAAGAACAAGCTTCAAATACATCTTCTAATATTCCTAATCCTATACCAAATCCACTTGTTTCTGAGGAAGAACTAATAAAGATATTTAGCACAGGGGAAAAAGTAGAAAAAACACCAAGAGGTGCAAAACCTCCTCCAAATAAAGTAAAGAAGAATGGAAAGAAGACCGGAAAGAAATAATTAATAAATTATACAGATTTGAAAATTAGTTATTGTAAAAATTTACATTCAGTTTTTCCTTTCATTAAATAAAATTGTGAATATTGAATAAAATTATAAAGTTAAAAAAGTAATATAAGTAAATCATTTTTTTTAAAATTCTATATAATATATAATGACAACTCCATTTTGGACAAATGATCCCACAATATTATTTAATAAAGAAAGTATTTTACAAGTTTGGCCTACTAAACAAATGACATTTGAATCAAAATTAAACGCAATTAGTAGATTAGTTATCCTTATGACAGTTTTAGGATTTATATTTACAAGAAATATAAATTTAATTATTATAGGAATTTTAACATTACTTATTGTATTTACACTTTATAAATTAAGAAAACAAAATCTTATTAGTTCATTAATTAAGAAAGAAGGTTTTTCTGTAAATCCATCTGTTCAACCATCTGCTTTATCACCAGCTCCCATGATGAAAGATCCTGTCACACTTAAAAATATTTTACGTTCAGATTTTTATCCAACTACTAAAAAAAATCCTTTTGGTAATGTTTTATTAACTGATATTGGAGATAATCCTGATAGATTAGCAGCCGCACCAAGTTTTAATCCAGATGTTTATGATGAAATTGATAGTGCTGTTAAAAAACAAACACAAATGTTGAATCCAAGTATAATAAATACCAACAAACAATTATATGGAGATTTAAAAGACAATTATGATTTAGACAAATCAATGATACCATTTTATAGTATGCCAAATACAAGAGTAACAAATGATCAAAATGCCTATGCAATGTATTTGTATGGTAATATGCCATCAAGTAAGAGTTCAGGTCCAGATGGTGCATTCCAGAGAGTAAAGGACTCATATCGCTATATTTTAATATAATCAATTTAACGAGTTATAATTTTTATTTGGAAAAAACTCACATAAAAATTATAAAATTGAAATTTTTTTTTTTTTTTTTTACAGATTTATCTATCTGTAATTATTATATGAATTTTTATTTTTTAAAATAAATGCCTTCCAATTTTATTTTTTTTTTTTTTGTTTTTATTTTCTTTTGTTTTTTTCTTTATTATTTT
>Ga0114958_10002578_pt1 | contig 13458 bp, 12 predicted proteins | sample C_130208_EF_Meta_FD_89577 | JGI IMG/M metagenome (GOLD analysis project Ga0114958, IMG submission 89577) | Freshwater microbial communities from Lake Croche, Canada to study carbon cycling - C_130208_EF_MetaG | ecosystem: Environmental > Aquatic > Freshwater > Lake | place: Lake Croche, Canada... | reverse complement strand
GGAAAAGTCATCGACAAAGCATTGAAGAAAGCCGATCGAAAGGCGTCGCCTCCGTTCCATCGCTTTGCAAAGGGCGTATTCAAGTCAATTAAAAGACGTCTAACAACAAGGTCGGTCATGGTCGTTCAGAATGGTGAAGTGCTGACAGGTTTCAGGGAATTTGGTACACAATACACAAGTGTACTGTTCGCGGGGACGTTTGTCCAATGCCCAACATGATGCCCTTGATTCAGCGGCAATAATACGTTAACTGTCTCGTTTTATATCAAAGACTTCCGAATGAGCATCCAAGCCTTTTTTACATGTTGGTATTTGCGCACGCGCTTCAAGCCTCGCCCTGGCGCGGTCATTCGGGTGGGCGAGGCGCGGGCGAGGATGGCGCGCTTGACCCGCAGGCAACTGCCTTTGCCCCATGGGGTGAGCCACCAACCCTTAGCAGCGCAGCCTGAGAGGGGTTTGTGCCCCGCTGAATGGTTGTCGGTGCAGGACCCTCAGCGCACGGTGATGTATTTTCATGGTGGGGGGTATTTCTTTTGTAATTTAGAAACCCACAGACCGGTGGTGGCCAGCATCAGCCGCAGGGCCCAAGCGAGGGTGTTGTCTGTGGACTACCGCTTGGCCCCGGAGCACCCCTGCCCGGCCGCCGTGGAAGATGCATTGGCTTGGTACCGGACTGTCTTGAAAGACACGCCAGCGCAGCAGATTGTGATGGCGGGTGATTCCGCAGGCGCTGGCCTGGTCCTGGCCTGCTTGCAAGCTGCACAAAACGAAGGTTTGCCCATGCCCGCAGGTGCGGTCTTGTTTTCACCTTGGGTCGATTTGGCTGGGGCAGGCGAGTCGATCCAGACCCAGGCCAAGGCCGATGTGATGTTCACGCCTGAAAGCTTGCACCATGCCGCGCAGTTTTACCTGAATGGCCGGGCGGCTACAGACCCGCTTGCATCCCCTTTGTACGCGGACATGAAGGGCATGCCACCTTTGCTGATTTTTGCCAGTCAGCAGGAAATTTTGCTGTCTGATGCGACGCGTTTGCATGACAAAGCATTGCGTGCAGGCGTGTCATCGCAATTGATTTTGATGTCGGACATGCCCCATGTGTGGCCCGTGATGGTCATGCTGCCAGAGGCCAAAGTCAGTTTGCGACAAGTCGATGCCTTCATGCGTGAGCGCGTGCCGCAGGTTTGAAGGCAGCGCTTTAGCTCAGTAAAGCCTGTGCAAATTCACGTGCGTTGAAGGTTTCCAGATCTTCGAGCTTTTCTCCCACGCCAATGAAATAGACCGGTACCGGCTTTTCGCGTGCAATCGCACACAGCACGCCACCCTTGGCCGTGCCGTCCAGCTTGGTCACAATCAGGCCAGTCAGGCCCAGCGTGTCGTCAAAGGCCTTGACCTGCATCAGCGCGTTTTGGCCGGTATTGCCATCAATCACCAACAAAACTTCATGGGGGGCGGTCGCATCCGCTTTTTGAACGACCCGTTTGATCTTTTTCAGCTCTTCCATCAAATGGGTTTGGGTGGGCAGTCGGCCGGCGGTGTCCACCAGCACCACATCGTGTCCCCGGGCTCTGCCTGCGCTGACCGCGTCAAAACTCACGGCAGCCGGATCGCCCCCGGCTTGGCTGATGATGTCCACTGTGTTGCGGTCCGCCCACACGGCCAATTGTTCACGCGCAGCCGCCCTGAACGTATCGGCGGCGGCCAGCAAGACCCGGGCACCGCTGTCGGCCAAATGCTTGGTGAGTTTGCCGATCGAGGTTGTTTTTCCAGCGCCATTGACACCCGCCACCATGATCACCGTGGGTTTGTGCTCGCCAATGGACAAGTGCATTTGCAAAGGTGTGAGCAAGTCGGTGATCGATTCGATCAGCAAATTTTTGACCGCAGCAGGCTCGGTGGTTTTGCTGTCCTTGACGCGGCGTTTGAGGTCTTGCAACAAATGTTCAGTGGCCTTGACACCGGTATCGGCCATGAGCAAAGCGGTCTCCAACTCTTCATACAGATTGTCGTCAATCTGTGTGCCTGTAAATACCGTGGCAATGCTGGAGCCTGTTTTGCGCAGTCCCGCTTTCAGCTTGTCCAACCAGCCTTGGCGTGAAGTAGCGACTGGCGCTAAGACATCTTGTGCAGACAGATCGGGCGCAACAACGGCTGGTGACGACTTCGACGCAGCAGGCACTGCAGCAGATGTGGGGGATTTTTTTCGGAAAAAACTGAACATGAGGTCGCTTTTTAAAACAGGCTCATTCTATGAAATCGGCTGAGCCAGCTTTTCATGGTCAGGACAAAATACATCATTTCTTACAAACTAATTCAGAATTCAAAAAAACAGAAGTCCTATGGTCGTTCTGCTGGTAGCAAGCGTTGGCAGTTCTACACGCACATTCAAGCTATGAAAAAAAGTTGCTTGGCATCGCAAGAGTATGACTTTTTGAATTCGACTCAAGATGGTTTGTAAGTGATATTTAGACTTTTTAAGGAGACATGTCAGTGAATATTCGGAAATTCCCCACTTTGATCGGTCATGCATCGGCGGTCCTTTTCGCGGTTGGCTTGTCCGGCTGTTTTGGCAGTGGCGAAGTCAGGCTGACAGCAGCAGAATCATGTTCAGCCTTAGCTTCTGCCGTAATTTCAAAAGATCAAATTGGTTTGCCTACAAATGGCGCTCGGGTGACGACCGCCACCTTGGTCGAAGCGACATCAACCTTGCCAGAATACTGTCAAGTCTTGGGCGTGATCGCCCCTGTAGACAGCACCAAAGGCTACGACATCAATTTCCGGGTCAATTTCCCCACCGCTTGGAACTACAAGGCGATGCATTTTGGTGGCGGAGGTTTCAACGGCAGCGTTGTGGCCGGTACCGGCTTAGCGCCTTCGGCGCCGCCTGATACAACGCCGCCGCTTGGCCTGGGCTACACCACCTTTGGGAGTGACTCGGGACATACTTCCGCAGTCGGCACAACCTTTGGGTCCAAAGAGGAGTCGCTGGTCAATTTTGGTTATGCGCAACTGAAAAAAACCCGTGATGTGGCCGTGCAGTTGATGACTCGGCGCTACGGCAATGCACCATCAAAGACGTATTGGGTGGGCTCTTCGCAAGGTGGGCGCGAAGGCCTTACTGTGGCACAACGGTTTCCAGCGGATTACGACGGCATTTTGGTCAGGGTGCCTGTACTGAACTTCTCGGGTTTGCAAATTCAGGGTTGGCGGTTCGGGCAGGCGTTGGCAAAGCCGGGAGCCTGGAAATATGCAAGCCCTTATGTGGCCGACGCAGACCTCAAATTGAAGACCTTGTCGGAAGCGGCGCTGACCGCATGCGACGCCGCTGACGGACTTGTAGACGGCGTCATTGCAAACTTCAGGGGGTGCGGTTTTAAGGCTACGTCCTTGCCAAGGTGCGCCGTGGGGGTCGACCTTGACAGCTGTCTGACCGATGCCCAGTTCAATATGATCGACACATTGCATACCCCCATGAACTATGGATACACAGTTGCCAACGGGTTGAGTTCTTATCCAGGTTGGGGCTGGGGCGGGGAGAACAATCCGACCGGAAACTGGCTGTCATGGGTGACGGGGTCAAGTGCTGCGGGTGGCAATATCGTGAGTTTTGGCAATCAGTTTGTTCAAAATTTCATTGCTCAAAATCCTGCTTACGATGTGTCTGGATTCGACCCGACCAGCGCGACTTGGAAGGCCCGCATTCAGACTGTGGCTGAGATCGTTGATTCGACCAACCCTGATCTGTCCGCTTTTTTTGCACGTGGTGGAAAGCTGATCATCCAAGAGCAAACGGGTGACTATGCCCGAAGCCCATTTGCAACCTTCAATTACTATGATTCAGTTGTGGCAAAGCATGGGCAGTCCACTGCTGACCGTTTCGTTCGCTTGTACTCGACCCCTGGGGCAAATCACAGTGGCGTGGGGACCAACCCCAGTACCGACGGGACGAAAGTAGGGTGGCGCGCCTCCACCATTGACTGGGTGTCCATTTTAGAGAACTGGGTAGAGCGCGCAGAGGCTCCCGCCGAAATGCTGACACAGGTTTACAAGGGCACCGCTGCGCCTTACACGGTGCAGGAGACTCGCCCGCTGTGCGTCTATCCCAAGTGGCCTCGTTTCAATGGGGTACCTGCAGACCCCAAACTTGCAACAAGTTATACCTGTGTGGCACCCACCTGAGGTGAAATTCGACTTTTGATCACACCTTAGGGGTGCACTGTTGTCAGCTTCAGATCATTCTGTGCTCAGGTACTGTGTATCAGAGGGGTATCGCTTTCAACCGGGCAGGGTAGCGCGGCACCACAGATCACAAAAGCAAAGTTGACGCTTCTGTTGCCGCACCCTCACCCCTTAAGGTCAAGATGTGTTGAGCATTAACTCCTTCTGAGCGTCCTCGCGAACGAAACGAGGATGCACAGTTGCCGCAGGGTGAGGGTCACTCGAGGGAGATCTTGGTGGCGCGAATCACAGCCATCCAGGCCTGCTCATCGCGCGCGAAGATTTTCTGGAAATCCTCGGGCGTCGTCGCAGTCGGTTCGACGAACATATCCTTCTTGAAGCGGGTCTGAAGCGCCGGGTCATCCTGGACTGCAGCGATGGCTGAGGCAATCGTTGTCAGCACAGCCGGGGACGTACCCGTCGGCGCGAAGAGACCCAGCCAGTTGTAGCCTTCAAAGCCCGTCACGCCTGCCTCGGCCAGCGTCGGCACATTCGGCATATCGGCGAATCGTTTCGGGCCCGTCACCGCGATGACCTTGAATTTTCCGCTCAGGAAGTGGGGATTGGGACTGAGGAAATCGGCGACTCCCACGTCGGCCTCCCCTCCAAGCACAGCCCTTACGACGTCAGCGCCGCCCTTGTAAGGGACGTGGGTCATGACGACCATATTGTCCTGCTCCATCTTCGCCTTGATGATGTGCGCAGTCGAGCCGAGACCCCAGCTTGCAAAGTTCAGTTTGCCGGGGTTTGACTGCGCATAAGTGAACAACTTGGCCATGCTGTCAATGCCAAGGTCGCTGCGCACGAACACCGGCAACTGCTGGCGGTTGATCTGCGTGACTGGAACCAGTGCCTTGGGGTCGTAAGGGAGTTTGGCTCGCAGTGCCGGGTTCTGGACCATCAACGTAATGTTCGCGAGAAGCGTGTGACCGTCGGGCTTAGCTTGGGCGACCGCAGTAGTCCCAATCATGGAGCTCGCACCGGGCTTGTTGTCGACAGTGACCGGTTGCTTCCAGCGCTGCGACAGACGCTCTGCCAGGATTCGAAGGATCGAGTCGTTCACGGTGGCAGGTGGAAAGGGCAAGAAGATCCGAACGGGGCCCGTGGGAAAGTCGGGCTCAATGCCGAATGCGGGGTTAGCGCCAATTAGGATGGCCATCATGGCCGCGGCCGCGATGACCAAGGTCGATCGACGCGGGGTGCGATTGGTAAGTTGCATATGCGTTTCTCCGGCTTGAAATGAGTAGTCTTTTGGCGACAATCCCATATTGACCGCCTGGGGGCGTGGACAATGACTCGGACTACTTGGACGTAGTTCATGTAGTCGTATAACTAAGGAATTCGCGCAATCTGACTCTACATCAAACTTGGCAAACGCATTGGATCGACCATTCTTAATCTGGTTTATTCGACACAGAATGCTCTCAAAAGCTAGCACCAAAAATTCGAGCAAGGCCACGAATTGCAAACTGAATGTATGCGATCAAACTCGGATGATTACTTGGACGGCGCATGGTGGTGGCGCACCTGCTTGAAGGGCCTTGCTGCGATTCAAGATAAGGGTTTCCCATCTGATCGATGGCTTGACAAGGTTCGACACTATGTTCAGTGGCGTTGAACTTAATGCAATGCTTTCCGAGGAACCCCAACGCGCAAGACTGAACAGGAGATCTACAGAATGACTTACCTTTCCCGCCGGTCCATGCTCGCTGCGGCGCTTGCCGCCGGCACACCGTTGACTGCCTTTGCCCAGGCCAGGTTCGAGCCCACGAAGCCCGTGCGCATCGTGGTCCCTTTTGGCGCGGGCGGCGCGACCGACATACTCGCGCGCACGCTTGCGGAAAAGCTCACGCGTGCCTTCGGTCAGCCGGTTTTGGTGGAGAACCGTGCCGGCGCCAGCGGAATCATCGGTATTGGCGAAGTGGCCCGCGCAGCGGCGGACGGCCACACGCTGCTCGTGACGAACACCGCCCTGCTGCAGACGCCGCTGATGGATAACAAGGTGGCTTACGAAGTCAGCAGCTTCACGCCCGTGGCGCAGCTATCGCTGTCGCCGCTGGTCTTCAGCGTCAACCCGAAGGTGCCTGCCAAGGACATGAATGAGTTCCTCACGCTGGCCAGGGCGCAGTCGGGCGTCCTGTCCTATGGCTCGGCTGGCACCGGACAGACCCTGCACTTGATGGGCGAGATCCTCACGCGTTCCTCCAGCGTCAAGCTAAACCACGTGCCCTACAAGGGAGAGGCTCCCCTCATTAACGACCTGATAGCGGGGCACGTCACCTCCGGCTTTTCCTCCATCGCGGTTGCCCGCCAGCACATCAAAAGCGGTACGCTTCGCCCGCTGGCCGTCGTTGCGCCGGCCCGTTCAAGTCTTATGCCCAACGTGCCAACCATGAAGGAGGCGGGGCTGAATGGCTTCGAGGTCATGAGCTGGTTCGGCCTGTTCGCTCCGGCCGGCACCCCGAAAGCCATCGTCGATGCCGTGCACCGCGAAGTGGCCAACGTGCTCCGTATGCCTGACGTGGTGACGCGCCTGGAAGACCTGGCGCTGAATCCCGTGACCGACGTGAGCCCCGCCGAATTTCAGCGCATCGTGACGAACGACTATGCGGCCTGGGGAAAGATCATCCGCGACGCCGGCGTGAAGCCACCACAATGAAGGACATCCGATGCTCAAAGCACCAATGAACGAGCGCCTGGTGCGCGTGGGACGGGGCACTCCGATGGGTGAGGCGTTTCGCCGCTTTTGGCTGCCGGTCTGCCAGCTGAAAGACCTGCATCCCGGCGGCGCGCCGTTAGAGGTGCGGCTGCTTGGCGAGGACCTGTTGGCCTTTCGCGGACCCGAGGGTGACGCGGGCGTCGTCGATCGATTCTGCGCCCACCGAGGCGCAGACCTGCGCTATGCTCGCAATGAAGCCGGCGGCCTGCGCTGCATCTTCCACGGCTGGAAGTACGCCCGTGACGGCCGTTGCGTCGAAATCCCCAACGTGCCCGAGGGCGACCGCATCTGCCCGAGGGTGAAGATCAGGTCTTATCCAGTGGAAAGCAGCGGCGGCCTGCTCTGGTGCTACATGGGACCGCCCGAGCAGCTTCCGCCTTTCCCCGTCCTGCCTTGGATGGGCAAGGGCGAGGCGCACTGGTCCGGGACCTTTGTGCAGGTTGAGAGCGAGGGCAACTATTTACAGCACCTCGAAGGCCTGTGCGATGGCAGCCATGTGGGTTTCCTGCATGCGAACCTGCAGGGCGGCGGCGGCGGCTCGCGCTTCGTGCAGTCGGCGGCCTTCAGCGACCGAACGCCGCAATGGGCTTACCTGGAAGACACAAGCTATGGCGCCGCCCTGGCGATGGAGCGCGATGCCGGCGCAGGCAAGCGCAACCTGCGGCTGAACCAGTTCCTGCTGCCCTTCAGCGTGGAAGTGCCGACGCCACCACCGTACGCCGTGAGCTCGTGGCAGACCAACATCCCGATGGACGACGAACGCACGATGTTCCTCTACACGTCTTGGTACGACCCCGAGCCCGTCGCGCAACTTCGCGCCCGGGTGGGCGACCGCAGCTACGAGATTCCGAACCTGAAGCCCGGTAGTTACAAGCCCGTGCTCAACCGCTCCAATGCCTATGGCCAGGACCGCGGCGAGTTCATGCAGCGACAGTCTTTCTCCGGCATGCGCAACCTGCGGCTGGAAGACATGGCGGTGGCCGAATACGTACGAGGCGGCCTGGTAGCGGATCGCTCTGCGGAAACGCTGGTGTCTTCCGACCTCGCGATCGTGAAGGTGCGCGCGCGCCTGATTGCACTGGCCGACAAGCTGGAACAGCAGGGTCACCTGCGCGAGGAGACGCTGGCGGTGGCCAGCCATCGCATCGTGCCCGCAGAAATGGATATCGAACTGGGCGAGGATGTGGCGCAACGCTGCCGCAGCGCTGGCGTGAGCAAAGTCGAGCTTGATCACGGGTTTGCTGCCGCGTCTGCCAGCCTTGACTGCACGCATCGTTTTGTCTAAAAAGTCGATGCCGCGCACGCCGAGGTTTTCCTTTAAGAGCAGCCGCAAAAAACGCCATCAAGGATGATGAGTAGCTTCAAATTCCATTCAGAGAACCGTCGACGAAGTTGGGGCGTACGCATCCTTTTGGCAAATTCGAAAAACAAGTTCACAACCAGGCATCGGTCTCAGCTCAAATTAAAGTAGCTCCGAAAGTGCGAGGGATAAATATGGGATGGAGCTCGCACACAAAGAAAACGTTTAAAGACTTATTATTAAAGTTCTAGCTTCAAATAGAAAACAGTGACTTTGGAATTCAATACTTAAGATGCAAACTGAGTTGAAAAAACACTTTCATCAAATTCAGGGAATCACCCTATTACATTCAAAATTGAATTCAATTAATTTCAGCAGGTAACGATTCAAACCCAAAGACAAACTTAGGAGATACGCATGAAAGTAAAAATGCTGATTAAAGCGGCTGTGATTGCCATATCGTGCGGCCTCCTTACCCCCGCTCCTGTGCTTGCCCAGGAAACAATAAAAGTGGGGATGTTAATCAGCTATTCAGGCATATCTGCAAGTTCTGGCATCGCGGCTGATAACGTTTTGAAGATGTTCCAAAAGAAATATGGATCAGAGCCTGGAGGTAAAAAAATAGAATTTATCCGCCGCGACACGACGGGACCCAATCCAGAGGTCGCGCGTCGTATGGCACAAGAGTTGATAGTTCGCGAGAAGGTTCAAGTCATCTTAGGTCCAGATTTCACCCCCAACGTTTTAGCCATAGCACCTCTTGTGACAGAAGGCAAGGTTCCCGCCATCATCACTGGCGCTGCTACGCGGGGAATCGTTGGTGAGAAGTCGCCTTACTACTTGCGCACATTCTTCTCCATTCCTCAGTCCGTGCGCCCCATGGCGCAGTGGGCAGCCAAAAACGATATCAAGAAGGTCGTTATTGTGGTTGCTGACTATGGTCCGGGCCAAGACGCCGAGCAAACGTTTACCAAAACCTTCACTGAAGCTGGCGGCGTCATCACCAGTGTCATCAAAGTGCCTGTTCGAAATTCAGAATTCTCAGGCTATATGCAAAAAATCAAAGATTCTGGTGCTGAAGCTGCCTTCGTTTTCATGCCCATAGGGGAGTTGTCGCTGGGATTTCTGAAGGCATACGCTGATGCAGGGCTGAAAAATACAAAGCTGAAACTGCTGTCCACAGGCGACGTGACGGACGAAAGTACCTTGGATGCGGCTGGTGACGCTGCATTAGGTGTGATCAGCGTTGGCCATTATTCACCTACGCACACAGCAGCTACCAATCAAGCATTTGTAAAAAGCTATCTGGCGGAGTTTGATAAAACACCGCGCTTAGGAATTGCACAAGTCATCATGTGGGACGCTTTACAAGTTCTCTATGCGGGCCTTGAAGCCCAACGTGGGCAGAAATTCGATCCAGATAAGTTCATTGCTTCTGTCAAAGGCAAGCAGTTTGACAGTCCACGCGGTCCTATTTCACTGGATAAAACAACGGGGGACATCATCCAAAACGCTTACATTCGTAAAGTTGAACGTATTGGCGGAGTTTTGCAGAATGTTGAATTCGATACCATCAAGGACGTACCCGCACAGTAAGCTTATTTTTATCGACTTTGCATCCAAACTGATTCGCTCCCCGACTTGACACACGCCTAAGCAATGGTCTTTTTAACGACTTTGTTCAATGGACTGGCCTATGGCTTCCTTCTTTTCATCATGGCCGTCGGGCTTTCGGTGACGATGGGAATGATGCGTTTTGTTAACCTTGCGCATGTGAGCCTGTGTATGCTCGGAGGCTACGTTATGGTCACCGCAATGGAGCGCTTTGATATTCCATTTCTGGCGACTCTGCCACTGGCATTTTTAATCACGGGCTTATTTTCAATAGCGCTAGAGCGTTTGGTGTTGCGGTTTTTCTATGGCACGGATGACCTCACGCAAGTTTTGCTAAGTATCGGCCTCGTCTTTATGTCGATTTCGACTATCGCCTATTTCTTTGGTCCCGAGTACAAGCCGGTCTCCATTCCAGTTTGGTTAACGGGGCAAATTGATGTCAGCGGGCTGACACTTGAACGCTACAGAATCTTTCTTGTGTTTGTCGGGGTAATCCTAACCCTGCTTATCTTGTTCGGTGTGGAGCGAACCCGCTTTGGGGCGATGGTCAGGGCCTGCGTAGACAACCCCCGAGTAGCCTCAGGTTCCGGTCTCAACATGCAAGTGATATTTGCAATGACTTTCGCAGTTGGAGGCGGCTTGGCAGGACTGGGTGGGGCGCTTTCGGCCAGTTTGCTAGGACTTGATCCCAATTTTCCATTTCGCTATCTCGTCTACATGTTGATCGTCGTGTCGGTTGGTGGCATGGGCACCATTGTTGGAACCTTAATCGCTGCGCTCGCAATTGGTGTTGCTGACGTGTGCACCAAATATTATTTTCCAGCCGCGGGGGGCTCCATCATCTACATTTTTACTGTCGCGGTCATGCTCTGGCGGCCTCAAGGTCTACTGGGTAGAAAGCCTGGTCATGCGTGAAACAGCAAACTTGTTTTTCAGGCTGCGTGTGCGATGGAGCGCTTGGGAAATTATCTTCTGGTTGGCTTGGGCAGGCGTGTTTTTTTATCCAGGAATCAACCTCGCGTTACTCGGTCAAGTATTGATATGGGGCCTGTTCGCCATGTCGCTTGACTTGGTTCTTGGCTATCGCGGTATTCCCTCACTCGGTCATGCTGCTTTTTTCGGAATTGGTGCTTACACCGCAGGTTTTTTGGGTAAGTATGGTTGGACAGAGCCCCTGTCAGGATTATTGGCGGCTGGACTTGTTTCTGGGTCCGTTGGCTTAATGACGGGACGTATCGTCCGTGGTTTGTACGGTGTTGGCTTATTGATGGTGACCTTGGGCTTGAATTTGCTGCTTTATGACTTCGTAGACCGTTCAACAAAACTGACGGGTGGCCATGATGGCCTGCAAGATATTGTTATTGCGCCGGTGCTTGGTTTGTTTCGATTTGATATGAGTGGGCATACAGCTTATGTCTATATTCTTACCGTGACATTTATCTTATTTTTCGGCGTACGGGCTTTGGTCAACTCAGCTTGGGGTCTGTCCTTAATTGGCGCACGCGACAATTCACGCCGCATGACGATGTTAGGCGCTCCAGTCGCAGGTGATCTGACATGGGCATTCGGAATCTCAGCCTTTGTTGCCGGTGTTGCAGGAGCGCTGCTGACACAAACCACTCAATTCGCATCTCCCGAGATGTTGTCCTTCCAGCGATCAGCTGACCTCTTGGTTGTGCTTGTTATCGGTGGAACGGCAATGCTTTATGGCGGCTTCTTTGGCGCATTGGTTTATGTTGTGTTGCGTGACCAGTTGGCTGCTCTCAATCCAATTTACTGGTATTTTTGGATTGGGCTACTGCTTGTTCTCATTGTCACCTTCTTTAGAACGGGTATCTTGCCAACCGCAAGTCAGTTTTGGATACGTCTTACAGCGCATCAATCCAAGAGAAATAAGTTACCCGGGGGCACTTCTTTGTGAACAGGCCTTTACCCCCTGATTTTGTTTTAAAGACACGCAAGCTGAGCATGGCCTTTGGTGGCGTCAAGGTATTCAATAACCTTGATTTTGAATTGATGCGTGGCGACTGCCATGCAATCATTGGGCCCAACGGCGCTGGCAAGACAACCTTCGTAGCGATCATCACGGGTTTACTTTCACCTACAAGCGGTGAAGTCCTTTTAGATGGCCAGGACGTGACGCGTTATAGCGTAAAACAACGGGTGGCTGAAGGTATTGTGAGAACCTTCCAAATCAACACGCTTTTCGACTCATTAACCCCAATAGAATCTGTTGTTATTGCAATTTGCCAACGCGACAAAGTTGCGAAGCCCACCTTTCGCGCTATAAAACACCTGCACGCGCAAATTGATGAGGCTTATGCCTTACTTGAAAAGTTCGGCCTTGCCGACGATGCCATCGTTGCCACGCAACTCCTGCCTTATGGCAAGCAGCGTGTGCTTGAAGTGGTGTTGGCTTATGCACTCAGACCCCGTGTACTCTTATTGGACGAACCTGCAGCAGGTCTTTCTACTTCCCAGGGGCGTGCGTTGTTTGAGCAAGTCGTCACGTTGGCCCAAGGAACAACCGTACTTTTCATAGAGCATGACATGAATCTGGTCTTCAGCTATGCAACCCGGGTATCCGTCTTTGCGGGTGGGACCGTTATTGCCAATGGGACCCCAGACGAAATTCGTGCCCATGCGGGTGTCAGAGACGCCTATCTTGGAACTTGATGAAATGAGCGATCCAAGTCAAGTTAAGCCCTTGCTGTCAATGCGAAATGTGAATGCAGGATATGGCGCTGCACGTGTCTTGCATAGTTTCAATCTGGACATTTATCCAGGCGAGACTTTGGTGGTTATAGGCAGAAATGGCGTTGGCAAAACGACATTGGCGGAAACCATCATTGGGCTCACGGACCATCATTCTGGTGATATTCATTTTGAGGGTAAGCAGTTACAAAAACTACCCCCTTACCAGCGTAATCGCGCTGGGATTGCTTGGGTTCCACAGCAGCGAGAAATATTTCAGTCACTTACCGTTGAAGAGAATATGACCGTGGTGCAAAGACCTGGCCACTGGGACATTGAACGTGTATTTGGTCTGTTTCCTCGTCTTCGTGAACGCAGGCTTAATTATGGTGACCAGCTCTCGGGTGGTGAGCAGCAGATGCTGGCGCTGGGACGTGCTCTTGTGACCAATCCTTCTTTGCTGCTGTTGGATGAGCCAGTGGAGGGATTGGCCCCAATCATCGTGATAGAAATGCTGCGCGCCATCGACCTCATGCGCATCGGCAGCAATATGAGCATTTTGCTCATTGAACAAAAGTACGAACTTGCACTCGCGCACTCTGAGCGTTGCGTCGTGATTGACCATGGCAGCGTGGTTTACGAAGGGCCAAGCGCTGATATGTTGGCCGATAAAAGTCTTGTTGATCGGTTTTTAGGTTTAACCCAATGAACATCAATTAACGGCGCTCATGACATGCGAAACATGAACTCTATGACCTTACGCTGCTATGTCGCTTTGAGGCTGCTGCGAGATACGCGTGATTGCAGGAGTGCCTGATCACCGTGACACCTACTTTTTTTTCAATCAACTACTGGAGACTCCTATGATCATCGACTCCCACGCCCACGTCGTCATTCCCCCCGAGAGCTACAAGTT
>Ga0114958_10002576_pt1 | contig 13464 bp, 12 predicted proteins | sample C_130208_EF_Meta_FD_89577 | JGI IMG/M metagenome (GOLD analysis project Ga0114958, IMG submission 89577) | Freshwater microbial communities from Lake Croche, Canada to study carbon cycling - C_130208_EF_MetaG | ecosystem: Environmental > Aquatic > Freshwater > Lake | place: Lake Croche, Canada... | reverse complement strand
GCTTGGAATTACAATTAATATAAAATATATTACTATATTATATTAACTATGTCCCAGACAAATGAGTTCGCAAAGGCAATTAATCCAGACTTTGTTTATTTTGATTTACAAAGCACTAATACATATAATAATGAGACTGGATTAGCACCACAACTACAATTCTTAGAAAGTCGTGATATTGCTGTTATTGATAATGCCGGTGAGTATAATATGAGTGTTACACGATTTTCTGTAGATACTGCTAATCTTCCGGTATTGGTTGTAGAACCAGATATAACTGGTGCTGAGGCGTTTGATGCTGGTAAGACAATCCATAGAGTAGCAGTAATTACAGAAGGTGCTAGTTTACAAATTGATAGTGCTGGTGCTGTATCAACGACCTTAGTAGATACTTTATCATCAGATGGACTTGGTGGTGATGGTATGCCTACTGGAAGGTTCGGTTATTCGGTCGCTTCGTCTGATAATGGAGAAGTAATAGTGATTGGCGAACCAGATGCTTCGTCGCTTCCTTATGAATTATACACATTATCTGGGTATTATATAACTGCTTCATTAAGAGGACAAGTTTATATAGGAGTAAGAAACGAGAGTGGGACTTATAATATGGCAAGAATAACCGATATTGGATTTCGTAACTCATCTGATAATGTTGAAAATGGTGTTATCTACCCAAACATTAATCGCTCCGGAGATGTTGTATCTGGTTGGAAGATGGGTCAGAATGTCGCTATAAGCGGAGATGGTAATATTATTTTTATAGGCAGTAGTTCTGATTGTCCTTACTATTGGATTTTTAATAGACTTACAGGTGCTAGACACCGACACAACAAGTCCGTGAGTTATTCCTTATCTGTCGGAGCATTAAATACAAATGGAACACTCTATATAGTGGGGTATCCTGCTAAATCTACAGGTATTTACTTTCACGGAGGTTATGATATTCTTGCTTTTAATCCAGAAACAGGTGTATCAACAACAAGACTTTCGGTGTCTGGGACTGCTGGAACTGATATTTTTATGGGTTTAAGTGTTGCTATAAATGGAGTTGGTAATATTGCGGTTGCTACAAAAACGATTTCTGCTACTGCTGGGTCTATTAATGTTATACATTCGACTGCTTCGCCTCATTATGTTAGTTCTTATTCGACATATAGTTATGCTAGTTCATTAGACCAATTTGGGCAATCAATAAGTATAAATAATGCTGGAACTCTTATTGCGGTAGGTGCTTCTTTGGAAAATACTACTGGTAAAGTCAGAATATTACAATATGCTTCTGGTGCTATAACAGACCAAACTGGTGGTTTAATAGCACCATCAACATTTACAGGTTCTATCGGATTTGGTTATTCTGTTGCGTTGAGTTATGACGGAAACACAATTCATATAGGTATACCAAACTTGAATACAAACACAGGAGCGGTTCAATCATTTCAATATAGCAATTCAACTTGGAACTATAAAGCAGTTTCAACAGGCGTAGCAACATCTACCTATTATGGTTATTCAGTAGCGTCAAACGCAGATGGAACAGAATATCTTGCCGGTGTACAAATCAACGCTGGAACACGAGTATTTAGACTTGATATAGCAACCAATGAGAACTTACCATCGACATTAATTAATTCAGCAAGTGTTGCGAACGTATATTGGACACCAGATAATACTACCCTATTACAACCAACCAAATCGCAGTTAAACGGAGTTAATACAGCGACTTTTGCTTACTATCACTGCCATAGTTATAACAATTTTATAGATAAAGTTAATGACGCTATTAGGGAGGCGTATGTTGCTAATTTCAATAGATTATGGGTTGAATGGGTCAATATATTAGGAGTAAATAATGCTACATTTATTAAAGCAGAATTTATTAATATAGTAGCACGATGTTTCTCAACGCCTCCGTATATGGTATGGAACTCTACATTAGACGCAAACTTATATTTAAATACATTATTCTCTGTATTAGGAAACTATTATGCTCCATCAAGAACATTCAGTACATCTGGTACTACACAAGTATCTACTAGTGGTGCGACTCAACCATTTCGATTAAAACTAGCATTTAACGCAAGTCTATATTCTTTATTTAGTAGTTTTCCAGCAACAGAAACAATTATAGATGGAGAAAAGTTCTTTATATTAAATGTTCCCAACCAAGTCCCTTTGCTTCAAGATAATTCAACTATACCTTTAAGGGCATTACCTCTAATTCCAGACTACCCATTTTTATACCCATATTATGATACCGCTACCAGAGTATTTTCTATACCATATCCAGTAGGTAGTATTTCATCATACCCTTTACAAGACTATTTTATATTACTAAAACAAGAAATATCTACTATTGATGCTTGGTGTCCTGTTGGTAGCATCGTATTTACATCAAATCAACTACCTATTATACCAAGTCAATTTTCGTCGTCTAATACAACTGGAAATGTCCCTAATAGTGCTACAATTGGTAATCGTTTCGCACTTGTTATTACTGACTTAATGACTAATCAACAAGGATATAGACCTAACTTGATTTATAATCCAACCGCCGAGTATCGCCGACTTGCCTTAACTGGTAATATGGGTATACGCAATATTGATATTAATGTGTTCTGGCGTAGCAAGACTGGACAACTTCTACCTTTCCGCTTACAAAGTGGAGGTAGTGCTAGTCTTAAATTACTTTTTGAAAAGAAAGACAGAAACCCAGACAGACTTAAAGAAGTAGCACCAGATGTGGTAGATATTATGGGCGGTAGGATGCCGAGAAGTCGGCGTTGAGTTCCTTTTAGGAAAAGGTCGCTTCTTGGAATTCTTATATATTTATAATGTTATATAAATATATAAACTATGTCCGCTGTCTCAGACTTTACGAATGTGCTTGTGAAAGATGCTAGAATTTCTGGAATTTCCGACCAATTAACATATGCTGTCCAATCTGGTGCTTCATCCAACACTTACCAGTCGTTCCCAGCAGTATCCAAATCGAACACTCAACTATCGTTCAACGTTCAAGTACCATCGGAGAATATTATTGTTAATCGTGAAATCTTACTTCGTGCTACTATCGATTACACATTAAAAATTAAAGTAGAAAAAGCAGATGTCCAACCTCTTAACTTGTGTGGTATGGATGCTCTATCGCCGTTCCCTCTTAATCAGTTATTTACTACAAGTTCGGCACAAATTAACAATACAAATGTTTCATGTAATGTTGCTGACATTCTACCTATTATCTTACAACTTGCCGACCAGCGAGAACTAACTACCTATAATGATATGTGTCCTGCGTTGTTAGATACATTCTATGCTAAGTTTTCTGATACATTCGTATCTGCTGTTGGTCTTGGTGGTGTTCATATGGCGTCTACATCTACTGCTCTTATTGCCCAGCACCCAGCAATCGCTACTTCGTCTGCGTATTATAAACCAGCAGATAATTCTCCTCTTGCTGGATATAATCAGCAGTCGCTAGATGGCACTCGTCCTCGTGGTGCGTTCCCAATTAAAGTTATTTCAATTAGACGCACAACATCAACAGCAACAACTAACAGAGCAGTAGCAGTTGCTGATGCCGATGAGTTCCATATTGCTCTAACTGCCGAATTAGTTGAACCCATTATTGGTTTAAGTCCATTCACATACGGCAACAATCAGTTCAATAAAGCAGGTTTAGTAGGAATTAACAATATGAACTTTGTTTTCAACGTTGACAGCACATTAAGTCGCCTTATGTGTTCTGCTATTGCGGAAAGCACTGCGTCGCCACAAACAAACTTTAAAACCATTCATGCTGGACATCTTGATACTACTGGTATTACTACTGCGACATCTGAGTTATTCCAGAATGCCGAGTTATTAGTAAATTTCTTATCCTCTCAACCAACCGATTTAATTCCTGCGAGAAACGTAGTGCCGTTTGTGGACTTACCGAGATTTATTACCCCTTCATCCACACAAGTCCAAACTGCTACTTATAATGCTACATCTGCTCCTTTTGGTTTAGTTCCAACCACTGCTACTTTAATCTCGCAGGGTATCCAGTTAAATCAACTTCCAGATTACTTCATCATTGCTATTCGTACTAAAGTCGGAGATAATGTATACCAAAATAGGTCAGGACATCCTCAAGAATTCGCACCCCACTTCTTACCAATTACTAGAATTAGTGTTAATTTAAATAACACAAGTGGTCTTTTATCGTCAGCATCTCAAGCAGACCTCTATCGTATTAGTCGTAATAATCATTCTAAACAAACTTGGGATGCTTTCAGAGGTGTAAGTCGTGTCTATCGTGCTTTAACTCCTACTGGCACGGCACTCGCGGTAGGAGCATCAGCACCAACATCAACTGGAGTATTTGGATTCCAAGACATCCCCACTACTGGTTCAGTTTTAGTCTTAAACCCAGCGTATGACCTCAGTATTCCTGACTACCTTTCCAGTGGCAGTCTTGGGGCATACAATTTCCAATTTAGCGTCGAAGTTGCTAATTACCATGTCACAGCGTCTAATATTAAACCAGAAATCGTAGTAATCTGTGCTAACTCAGGTGTATTTACAACAATTGCCGGTTCGTCTAACATTTATACTGGTATCTTAACTAAATCGATGGTACTCGATACTAAAAAGGAAGCGTCAGAAAATCCAATCATGTCTTCGCAGTTTGAACGTATGGTTGGAGGTGCGATGATGCCAAATAATGCTATGTCTTCGGACATGCCTTTATTAAAAGAGTTTAAAAATAGTGTTGGAAAATCTCGTAGTGCTATGGGTTCTGGATACGGAATGGGTGTCCAGTCAGGTGGCAGTCGCTTCTCGCACCTAACGCGGTGATATGGGGAACCGCCCCATACGCGGAACTTCGTTTAAGGTGGTGTGCTGACCTTTCAGCACTTATAACAATTATTCTCTAAACCATAGTTGTCGAACGCCCAGTCCCTCTCACTTAGTGCCTCATCTAGTGTCTTAAATGTTTTATCGAATAATCTTTTGTTATCTAAATAAAGCACGACACGAAAATTGCCACATTCATTTATTCGTATATTAGGAAACCCACTTGTATTTTTTCTATTACAATTTCTATTGTTTACAGATGCGGTAGTCCATCTTAAATTTTCTAAACTATTATTTTGTTTGTTCTGGTCTATATGGTCTATTATATTATAGTTATTGGGATTAGGTAGAAATTGTAGTGCTAATAGACGATGTATAAAAATGGTTCTAATAACTTTAGTCTTATATAGATTAACTCTTAAATAACCACGTCTATCACTACGAGGTTTTAATAGATGCTTGGTCTTATTGTTAATAACCTCTCCTAGTCTGTTTATACTATAATGCTTTTCGTATCCTATAATTGGTTCAAATATACTCATTGTGTATTATATAATATAATATCTTTATATAAAGATTATATATTATATTATAGTATTATGACAAACATTAACAGGTTTGATAGGGACGAATATGCTAAAACATACTATAAGGACTATTACCAGAAGAATAAAGAAAAGATTAATGAGACACGGAGAAAAAGAATAACTATTAATAGGATTGAAACCATTTATGGTGTTAGACTTAATGATGAGTTATATGCTATGTATAACGAAAATCGAGAGATTTATAATAAGGTTTTTAAACAATTAAAACAGAATAAAAAACATATGGTCACTTACACAGGAGTTAATCCAATTTTAGTAGAACACTTCAATAATCATATTATAGTATAAGTTATACCTTTTAGGTCAAGCGTCAATCTCTCTAAATAAATAATAATTCTATCAATTTTATATTTTAAAAATAAATAAAATATAAAATCTTCTGTAATATATATATAAAATATGAACTTTAAAGTCCCTAAAAATCTGGATTTAAATGTTATTGCCGAGAGAATAAAGCAACCTTTAAGTGACGCAGATTTGGAACGCTATTTTGGGTCTGGTAAGGAGAGTGAGGTTATTAAATATAATGACCTCGCTGACTATAAGACCATCGATGAGTTAATGCCGAAACCTTTTGATTTTAGAATTATATTAGTTGAAACAGCACATAATGTAGGACACTGGGTCGTTATATTAAAATACGGAGACACGATTGAAAATTTCAACTCTTATGGTATAGATATAGATAGACAGAAGAATATGTTGTCTCGTATTGTTAATTTTGATATGGGGCAGAGCAAAAATCTATTAACTAAATTAGTAGGATTAAGTCCTTATAAGTATATAATTAACAAGATACCTTTTCAAGACGACGGACGAGACACTAACACTTGTGGTCGATGGGTCGCATTAAGAATTATAACAGCAAAAGATATGTTCATGCCATTAAACGACTTTACACGAATGATTATTAAAGCACATAAGGAAGTAGGATTGACTCCAGACCAACTTGTATCTATGTGGATAGATTGATGGGTTGCTAATAGTTGCTTATTAAAATCTCATATACATCTCTGCGGTCTACATGTTGTGTCTGTGTATATGATGTTTTAACTCTCATAATTTTAAAGTCCTTAAATAACTCTTTTGTTGCTTTATCATCGTCATAACTAATTAGGAACTTGCCTTTTATATTTTTAACTATATCATATAACTCTGTAATTTTAATAGATTGTCCGTCATAGTATTTAGCATCCTCAGACATACTATAAGGAGGGTCTAGATAAAAAAAGGTATTAACACTATCATATTTTTTTATTACATCTTTGTAATCTTTATTTAATATAATAGTGTCTTTTAATCGTGTTGTAAATTTGTCTCCAAAATTAGAACTAATGTTGCCGTCGTGTAAATAACTATAACTCGTCATCTTACCAAAAAAACTTAATCTAGTTAATAATAGAACACGTATAAATTTAGCATAGTCATTTTTAGGTACGAAGTCTCGTAGTTTAATAAAGAATGCTCTTGAATGATTACCATTTATGTCCTTACTAATCTGGTCGCCGTCGTATTTCTTAAATCCCTTCATAAGAGTAAACATATTTTTATCTAAATCGTTTATTACTTCCTTAACACTTGGTTCTTTATAATAAAAAACACTTCCTCCTCCAAAGAAGGGTTCTACATAAGTCATCTTCTCATAATCTTTTGGGAAGTGTCCTAATACTATTTTTTTAAGACGAGATTTGCCACCCAGTCTTGCGTATGGTGCTTGAAGTGAACCTCCCAGTAGATTTTCATAATATTCCATTATATATATTTATAAATATTAAAAGTTTATTCTACTTCCAAAAAAAAACATGTATGCCATGCTTTTGTTATCCCTTTTTTGTCCATTTTTGTCGTAGTTTTTTATAAAAACTACTTAGAACTCTTCCTTAAACTTCTTGACTGCCAACTTTAAACCTAAACCCATATTGTAAATACGATTGCGTTTTATTTTATTAACAGCGATGTTTCTAATAACTTCTTTATTTCTTGCTTCTTTTAGTTCTTGTTCGTATTCTTCAATTAATTCTTCGTCGTCGTCATACCATTCAATTAATCCTTCGTTTTCTCCGTCAAACTCGTCTTTGTTGTTTTTAATAGTTCTATGTGTAGTATTATCTACTATCTTCCATAAATATTCAGCATCGCCGTTTATCTTAATATATCTATTAACCCATTTTTTTGCTTCCTTATATGTTGAGAAATATTCATCTCCTATGATGTCAATTTCGCCTTCGTCGTCATGGCAGTATTTATCCCAGACAACACTAACATCATTAAGGCGGTGTTTAGCATTATACATCATTTCAGTATACGTAGGCATTTTTTCGGTGTCCCTAGAAGGTTTATAAATAAATCCTTTCAATTTTTTTTTATAATCTAAAAATATATATTTTATATATAAGCGTTTTAAAACACTTATTCAATTATAAAAAAAATTGAAATCTTTTTTTTTAACTTTCTAGGAGGTATAAAATTACAAATGGCAGTTAATAACGCTAACTCTGTAGACCTTGTTAAGTCGCTTCAAAATATTATGAATCTGCTCGATACTATCACAGAGCATCTACCAGAAGGAATTTATCTTCAAATTTGTAATGAGTTAAAATTAGCACATTCTAATGTTAATCAAAAAGAAGTAATTATTCAATATATTCAAGTCGAACGAGAACGTATTGTTTCAAACCCTATTGTAGTACATCATACAAAAATGTCTAAACAAGCACGTAAAGCACGAAATGTGCTAAGCGACGAAGAAAAAATTAGAAGTGGGTATGAAATGTGCGGTAAGTGTAACAGACTTGTTCGTCATTTATGGAGACACCAGAACCAAACACGTCTATGCGGATTTGTTGAAGATGTTAAAGAGGTAGTTAATCTTAAGAAGGGAGTAGACATTAAAGAATTTATGTTAAATATGAATAAGTTTAAATCATTTATTCTAAGTTATGAAGGATTTAATACAAAGTTATTAAATCTTAGAGAGATTATTAGCAAAACTAGATATTTAGACGATGCTGTTAAACAAAAGGGCAAGTACTACTATAACAGCGATGCGTTTATTGATAGATGCTGGATTGCTTACTACGGAGAAGAGTTCTATAACGGATTAAGTAGTGTGTATGAGGAGCAGGAGTAGTTGATTTGGGTGATTGGGGTTATTCCTTAAAAGGACAATTGAAGTTTGCTTCCAACAATTTATAAAATTAAAAAACCTTACATACATCTTTTGTTTGCTGTTAAGTGTTTCTTACCTTAACTTAATTTTTTTAACTTCAATTTCAATTCTAAATATCAATATATACATAATACATAACAAATATTTAAGAAAAAAAAAGTTTTTGCTTGATAATGCTCTTATTGAAGTTTAATTGATATTGAACCATGGATAAACCCACCCAACAAAACTATCTTAGCGTCTTATCACTATCTTGTTTGAAATAATCATGTCTTTTCTGTGATTATACAATTTTATTTGGTCTTCCAGTGTTTCATACACATCTCGTGCGTCCTTAGCATCTTTCAAATATTCTGTTTCTTTAGTGCGTCCCAGTGATACTAATTCTTCTGTTAATTCTAAACTATTAGAGAATGATGTACGCAATTTAGTGAGCAATAAATCTCCGAGTTTAGATAAGTCTTTCTCTTTAATTAAACTTGTATAAATCAACTTTTTAATTTTAAATAATTCAATATATTCTTTTTCCCTCTGTATTTCAAGTTCAAATATACGCTTTACATTTCCGTCACGTTTCTGCTTTACTGCGATTTCCTTCATTAAATCACTTTTATTCTCCAGAATTACTGCTGTCAGACCAGAGTCAATTTTGTCTAAAACCATTTCAAAGAACTTTATTTGTCCTTCTGACTTTGCTGTTGCTTTATCAAGGTCTCCCAGAGTTATAACATAAAATCCGGTCACCCCATTTTTTCCTTGAATAATCATAGTAACATCTTTAGACAAGTCCAGCACCTCTTTCGGACTAACGGCAGTCTTCCAGTTTGATGGCATTATTATAGTCTGGATGTCCTTTTAAGGTTTTTATAAATTGCTTTCAATTTTTTTATAGTGTCCTAAAAAGATTTAAATAAATCATTTCAATTTTTTTTTATAATCATAAAAGCGTTTTAAAACATATATAAGCATTTTAAAACATATATTTAATTATAAAAAAAAATTGAAATCAATTATTTATAAATATTTATACAAGTACCAAGTATGCCGGAACACGATGTTTGGATGAGTATTGAAGATGCTGATTATCTTGAGTTGATTGATAATGTTGAATATAAGTATTTAAGACATACTATTAAGAATAATCTATATTTTAGGGTTCATGTAGATTTAGAAGACATTGGGGAACAAAACGAAGAAGGAGTTGATGTTATGAGGGCAACTTTTAATTTTGACTTAAATTCAGATAAAGAATGGGACATAGCATATAATCTTACTTGGACTTCGTGTTTTGGTAAGAAGTTAAATGATTTAATATATGGTATTAATGATGATGACGAAACAGAAGACGCATATACTACAGAAGACACAGACGACATATATTCATCACCAACATCCCCAAGGTCAGTAATTAATTAATTAATTAAAGCATTCTCTCTAAAATAAATAAATAAATCTATTTTTTTTATTATTTTAGAGAGATTAATAAAACTATATATAAAAATGGGTTGCTCTAATGCGAGAAATCTAAATAGATTTATTACAATAAGAAATCTATTATAAATCTATCTAATTTAGATATTAAATAGTAATAATTTATAAATTATTCCTCTATATAATGTATTTATAATGTATTTTAGTTAGATTTGTGTTATAAAGAAATCCATTACAAATCTAAAATGTTAGATTTCGCATAGAACTCGTAATTGTTTATAATATTTATTGAAAATTAAATATTATAAAAAAAATGTAGTTCTAATTATTTATTTTCGAGAGATTGAAATGACTAATTAATTAGTTATGCTATATGCTAAAATTATATTAGTATGTGCGTATCCATAACCAACAGACATTCTAAGATTTTTTTTATCTTGTGATAAAGAAACTTGTGTTGCTCCTTGAACTAATTGAAAAGCATCTATAATATTTCCAGCACCAATTGTTAAATCTACTTTTATATGTGTTCTTGTTATATCATAAGTAGGTAATCTATAAAAATCAGTAGAACTACCACCTGCTTGGACAATACCGCCAAATGCTTGTGTAGCAATATTACTTGATGTATCTAAATATGAAACATTATATTCAATACTAGTTTCATTACCTAGACTTGAAAAATTAACAACTTTAATAGTTCCTCGCGGTGTTGATAGAGCAACAATATTATCGCCATATTGCGTTAATAGAAGTTGTAAGGCACTATCTAATTTTGCCTGTGATATAGTGCTATTACTTATATCAGTTCCTAAAATAGTCCCATCTAATATATTAGTTGATGTTATAGTTCCAGTAGCAATTTTAGAACCAGTAATAGTAGCATTACTTATATCAGTCCCTAAAATTGTCCCATCTACTATATGGGACGATGTTATAGTTCCATTACTTATATTAGTTCCTAAAATAGTCCCATCTGCTATATTAGACGATGTTATAGTGTTATTACTTATATCAGTCCCTAAAATAGAACCATTTACTATATTGGACGAGTTTATGGATATATCAGTAAAGGCAGTAGAAAGAGCACTAATAAATGCTGACGACATATTAATACCTTCAATTGTCCCAAGTGCTATATTAGAACCTGTTATGGTTCTCGCACTTATATCAGTCCCTAAAATAGACCCATCTACTATATTAGATGATGTTATATTGTTAAGACCATTACTAATAACATTTCCAAGTCCAGTAAGAAATGTCGCTGATACATTTTCAAGTTCTATTGTTTGAAGTGCTATTTTAGCACCTGTTATTGTTCTATTACTTATATCAGTCCCTAAAATAGTCCCATCTGCTATATTAGATGATGTAATAGTATTATTACTTATATCAGTACCTAAAATAGTCCCATCTGCTATATTATTCGTTGTAATAGTTCCAGAAGCAATTTTAGAACCAGTAATAGTTCCAGTATAAATATTAGAATTAGTAATAGTGTTGTCGGCAATTTGATTAAATGTAATAGAGTTATCAACAATACGATTAGATTGAATAGATTGAAGTGCTATATTAGCACCAGTTATAGTATTATTACTTATATCAGTCCCTAAAATAGTCCCATCTGCTATATTAGACGATGTTATAGTTCCACTTGCTATATTCGCACCTTGTATAGTCCCACTTGCTATATTACTAGTAAGTATTGTCCCAGAAGCAATTTCGGACGATGTAATAGAGTAGTCGGCAATATTAAATCCTGTAATAGTGTTTTGTGCTATGTTTCCTTCAAAACCTCCACCAGTTATAGTGGTTTGTGCTATTTTATTTCCAGTTATAGTATTAGTCGCCAATTTTATATTAGTTATAGCGTTAGTTGCTATTTTGCTTTCTGTGACCGCATTATCATTAATTTTGGTACTAGTGACTGCGTTAGTTGCTATTTTGCTTTCCGTGACCGCATTATCAGCAATACCACTTGAGATTGTATTTAGTTTATTTACGACTAATGTATCTAATTTTGCTTCTGTTATAGAACCATCAGCAATAGTCCCACTGCCACTTGAAGGATTTAAAATCATTATATATATGAAATATATTATATTTTTTAAGATTTTCTAATCTACATCTTTAATATAGTTGTTTTTAGCAACTTCTACACTTGTTCCCATTTGGGCAACATCAGACTTTAACTCATCTAATGTATCTCCGTATTTATTAGTTAAGTATAACTTCCTCAACATAGAAGCACCTACCTTTGCGTCAAAGATTTTATTTAGTATTCTAGTCATCGAGTTATTTTGTGTATAGGGTTCTCCTTTAAAGGACACTAAAAATTGATTTGTATCTTCCCCCTCTTTTGCCGTATCTTTTTCTAAAAGATACTTGGGACGATGTTTTAAGTATAAAGTTATAATCTTCATGAGGTCGTCTGGAATGTCTAAGGTTTGTGTTTTATAAGAACCAGCAGTTTTATATTTATTAAATATAAACTTCTTACTTGCTACATCTAAAAAGTTATTAGTAGCATCTTGTGTTGTGTTCTTACGGACGATTAACATGTCCTGATAGTCTACATTACGTCTAGGAGGAATTTTAGTATATAATGATAGTACAAGACATTCAAACAATTTATTATATTGCTCCTCTGTAATTTTTCGTTTGTTTCCGATTTCTTCTATAATCTTTTCGCATTCGGCAATTACTTCTTGTTTCTTTTCTGGAGTAATCCAATTTTCCTTCTCATTACTAGATTGGGCAGTCTGGTCTTTTAAAGTAGTGTTATAGTTTGTTAAAAGTTTATAATATTCATCATACGTCTTTTTATACTTTTTAGGATTAGTCTCCTTTAAATCTCCCATTAAGGATGTGATAGCAATTATATATGCTCTCTGAGTGTTTGGTTTATATTTACTTAATTTATCAGTAATAGTTGGAACATCTTTTAAAAAGTCAAATTTAAGAACTGGTTGTCCGTCATTTAATCTAACAAAATTAGCATTATATAACTTTCTTGAACTATCTGTGATTTTCTTATTGTTTAAGATTTCTTCTAAACTTAAATCCTTAATCGCCATTTATTTTATATATTAGATTTATATAAAATAAATTATGTTTTTCCAAGAAATCTAAGCGACCTTTGAGGGATTAACCCCATCACTTTTTGCCTCGTGGTGTTTTTGGTTTTGGTTGATATAGATTATTTGCTTTAACATATTTAGATGCCTCAATCATTCCCATTCCTTTTTCTGCCATAATCTTTTTAACAATTTCTTTTCGTGGTACACCGCCCCAACCCATTAATCCTAATGCTGTTGATGCTGGAGGACCGACCACTGGAATATATGAGACAGCAGTCTTAATTGCCGATTTACCTAATTTTTGGACTGCTGGGTCATTCATAACTGCTTGGACTTG
>Ga0114958_10002575_pt1 | contig 13466 bp, 10 predicted proteins | sample C_130208_EF_Meta_FD_89577 | JGI IMG/M metagenome (GOLD analysis project Ga0114958, IMG submission 89577) | Freshwater microbial communities from Lake Croche, Canada to study carbon cycling - C_130208_EF_MetaG | ecosystem: Environmental > Aquatic > Freshwater > Lake | place: Lake Croche, Canada... | reverse complement strand
GGAGTTCAAATTGTTCATGCAGTAGGAAAAAATAATGATTGCCCTCAACCACAACCAGGGTATGTACCACTCGCCTATATTGAGGATATGCCTCAAGCCTATGCGGCGACGGATGTGGCGATCTGTCGCGCAGGTGCAGCTACCGTCTTCGAGACTGGATTACTTGGTGTTTATACAGTTTATGTTCCACTGCCGATAGGCAATGGTGAGCAATCCTTCAATGCTGCTGCTATCGTCGCCGAAGGCGGTGGTGTCGTAGTCTCAGATGCAGATTTCGATGGAAGTTGGTTGGAGTCCCATCTCCCCGAATTATTGGAAGCTGCAACTCTTCGCCGAACTCAGGGGTTGACTATTGCCTTCCCCAAAGACGCCGCACTGGTTATCGCAAAATGGGCTGAACGCGAAATTTCTGCCAGAAAGGAAAAATGATGGATCCACTTCGGGAGCTACGTAATTTGCACATTCATTTCGTTGGAATTGGTGGCGCAGGCATGAGCGGAATCGCTCGTATCATGATCGCCCAAGGGTTGGCTGTCAGCGGAAGTGATGTAAAGAGATCTGGAATTATTGATTCATTGGAAAATTTGGGCGCAAAGATTTTTATTGGACATCAAGCCGAGAACATCAAGGGGAGTGATCTTTTAATTTCTTCGGGTGCGGTAGGTGATGACAACGTCGAGCTTTCTGCCGCGCAGGAGTCGGGAATTCCAACGTGGAGTAGAGCTGAAGCGTTATCTCAACTCATGCGAGAGAAGAAATCAGTTGCCATTGCCGGGACTCACGGGAAAACTACAACGACATCGATGTTGACTGTAGCGCTACAGGTGGCGGGCCTTGACCCATCATTTTCAATCGGAGGTCTGATTAATAGCTCCGGTCTGAATGCTCATCTGGGCAGCGGTGAGATATTTGTTGCCGAGGCGGATGAGTCTGATGGATCATTTACTCTCTATCACCCGTGGGGCGCCATCATCACGAACATTGAATTAGACCACGTAGATCATTTTGGCTCACTCGAAGAAGTTTTTCAGGCATTCCTTGCCTTTGTGAGAACGATTCAAAGCGGAGGATTTTTAGTTGCTTGTGGTGACGATCCCGGGGTCGTTCAATTGCTATCACGGATCGAACGTCAAGATTTACGAATTATGACGTATGGCAAAGGTGAATGTGATTATGTGATTTCACGAATTAGCTGCAACCCCACTGATTCGGTTGCTCGAATTTCACACACGGGCAAGGTTTTGGATGAGCTATTTGTTGCAATACCCGGAGAGCACAACATCTACAACGCTTGCGCTGCTCTGGCGGCTGGAGAATTATTGGGAGCTAGCGGTAAAGATTTGATGACTGGACTCGGTACTTACTCTGGCACTCGCAGGCGATTTGAATATAAGGCAAACGTTAACGGAATTACCGTACTTGATGATTACGGTCACCATCCAACGGAAATTCGTGTAACTCTTGAAACAGCCCAACGATACGCTCAAAATGGAAAAGTACTGGTAATTTTTCAACCGCATCGATTTTCTAGAACTCAAGCCTTCGCCTCTGAATTTAGCCAAGCCCTCGGTATCGCCGATCGTGCATTTATCCTAGAAATCTATCCTGCTTCTGAACAACCGATTCCCGGGGTGACATCTGCTTTGATCGCGCGAGGCGCAGACCCTTCAAAAATTTCGGTAGAACCATCGATGATCAAGGCGGTAGAGAACGTCGTGGAATTAGCGGATGCCGGGGATGTCATCATTACCCTTGGCGCTGGCGATGTTAGTGCGTTGGCGCCGGCGATTATTCAAGCGCTCGAAGAAAAATATTGATAGAAGTGTCAGTCCATGACCAGATCTCCTAAAAGAGGCCAGCGAGATAAAAAGCGAAATTCACACACTCCGGTAATCGCCCTCATCATTTTTTTGGTGGGATTGCTCGTCTACCTACTTGGCTGGTCACCCTTGCTTTCAATAAAAACTATTGAGATATCCGCAGGTGGTTTTGAAAGCGTGGTCACGCCACTTGTCGTTCCCAACAAAGCGCATATCGGTCTACCACTCGCTCGAGTTAGTGTCTCCAGGATTTCTCGAGATCTTTTACGAGAAGATTGGGTTCGTTCAATTAATATTGATCGTCGCTGGCTGGCTAGGGACTTAAAAATTGTCATCGAACCTAGAATCCCAATTGCACAATTTTCGGAAACAGATGGTGCAACCAAATTTTTCGATCACACTGGTATCTCTTTCGCATTACCTATAAAACGTGCAAGCAACGCCCAGTTACCCGTTGTCACTTTTGATTCCTCTACTCAAAATAGTCGTGGTTCTGCCGCATTCTTTTTAGCACATGCACCGTCGAATTTGATCGCTGGTATGAGTGCGCTACACATTGATCGTTCGGGAAGAGTTACCTTGAGGACAAAAATTCACGGATTCCCAGCTTTACTCATCAAGTGGGGCGACGAAGTGGATACAGCGTTGAAGGCCCGCGTCATTGATAAATTATTAGGAATGGCAGAAAATAAAAAAATTCTTACTATCGATCTCTCTAATCCGCTTGCACCTATCGTCTCACCGGTTAAGTAGAAAGCTCAACCTTATGTAGAGATATTGCTCTTTCATATTTCGTGTCGGTTGTTGCTACATTAAGAGCAGAGTCTTACTTTTACGCATCAGATGAAACCGTGCTGTAAGCCTCTTGTAGAGGTTTAAAGTTCAAGGAGAGGTTACCCGTGGCAACACCGCAGAATTATTTGGCCGTTATTAAGGTAGTTGGAATTGGTGGTGGAGGCGTCAACGCTGTAAACCGTATGATCGAAGCAGGTCTCAAGGGCGTTGAATTTATTGCCATCAATACCGACGCACAGGCGTTGATCATGAGCGATGCAGATGTGAAGTTGGATATTGGTCGAACATCTACCCGGGGACTCGGAGCAGGTGCATCGCCTGAAGTTGGACGTCAAGCAGCGGCTGATCACATCGAGGAGATCGAAGAAGCTTTGCGCGGCGCGGATATGGTTTTCGTTACTGCTGGCGAAGGTGGGGGTACCGGAACAGGTGGCGCACCCGTTGTTGCAAAGATTGCCAGAGATCTTGGCGCATTGACTGTTGGAGTTGTTACTAAGCCTTTCTCATTTGAAGCACGTCATCGCACCTTGCAAGCCGAAGAAGGAATTGCTCGGCTGCGCGAAGAAGTAGATACGTTAATCGTTATCCCTAATGATCGTTTACTTGCGATTTCAGATCGCTCGATCACCGCGGTGGAAGCCTTCCGGAGCGCAGATCAGGTTCTCCTATCGGGAGTGCAAGGAATCACGGATTTGATCACGACGCCTGGCTTGATTAATTTGGATTTCGCCGATGTCAAAAGTGTGATGTCTGGGGCTGGCTCGGCATTGATGGGAATTGGCTCCGCGCGTGGTGAAGCACGTGCTATCCGAGCTGCCGAACTTGCTATTGCAAGTCCATTATTAGAGGCATCGATTGATGGTGCACGAGGAGTCTTGCTCTCCATTGCGGGCGGATCCGATTTGGGGCTTTTTGAGCTAAGCGAAGCGGCGGATTTGGTAAAGAAGTCTGCGCATATTGATGCAAACATTATCTTCGGAGCTGTTATTGATGATGCTCTGGGTGACGAGGTCCGAATCACTGTCATTGCAGCAGGATTTGATGGCGGGGAACCAACACGGGTTGCTATGCCCGTCATTGATGCCGCATCATTGAGTGGTCACGCTAATCCACTAGATTCAGATGATCCGATAGGTGTCGCACTCGATTTGGAATCTACGGAAGAGGATGCAAAACCTGCGGCTCCTAAGCCATCACGCAAATTAATTTCATTTGAAGAGATAAGCGGGATTGACGGGATTGATGAAATAGATGTTCCTGATTTTATGAAGTAAATGCCGCGCCTACTTTTCACTTCGCGCCATTCTGGAGATCTCACGTCACCAGAATGGCGCGACTCACTTCGAAAGCTTTTAGGCTCACCTGAAATTATTTTTATGACACAGAGCCACGGAAATAAAGTTATTGAAGTGGGTTCGCGTGACCTCGCCGATCAATCTGAGAGGTTTGAATGTGACGCGCTGATAACAGCGGTGAAAGGGGTTTCGTTGGCGGTGATGGTTGCCGATTGCTTACCAGTACTCCTCTATACAGAATCACTTGTAGCGGCGGTACATGTCGGACGGGCGGGGATGATAAACGGAATCATCACAGAGACCGTTCTTCGAATGAGGGAGTTGGACAGTAGTCCTATCAGAGCAACTATTGGTCCCGCAATTTGTCGTGATTGTTATCAAGTATCGCCGGAGATGTACGAGGAAATTTCTACTCAGTTTCCGTCAAGTCGGACGAGCACAAGTGCTCATTGCTTAGATTTGAAATCTGCCGTGAGGGCTCAACTAGAGTCTTTGAATGTTCTTACCTCACAGGTCGAAATCTGTACCCTTGAGAACCCCGACTTCTTCTCTTTTCGTCGCGGTGGTGAAAAAGGGCGGCAAGTCGGTCTCATCTCGCTGTGACATCAGGTGAGTTATCGGCGTCATTGGCCCTGCATCGTCAACAAGAATTATCGGCGAATCTAGCCATGGTTGAAGATCGAATCTCTCATTCACTCACTTTAGCTGGCAGAGCGCGCTCGGAACTGACCCTAGTTGCTGTGACTAAGAATTTTCCGGTCAGTGATTGTGAGATTCTCTATGACTTGGGTGTCAGAGATTTTGGCGAAAACCGAGATATCGAAGGAGCTGCTAAGGCTGCGGCAATGACGAAAAATATTACCTGGCATTATCAAGGGCAGATTCAGGGTAAAAAAATCCGCTCAATTGCACAATGGGCAAAGGTGGTTCATTCGTTAGACTCCATCGAGCATGCAAAAAAATTTCAGAGTGTTCTAATCTCTGAGAGTTTAATCAATTCTCATTCTTTTTTCGTTCAAGTAAATCTAGAACCTGAACGCATCGACCGAGGCGGTATTGCTCTTGTCGATCTCTCAGATTTTCTGGACGCGCTTAATTCGCTTCCCCACATTTCTCCCGTGGGATTGATGACGGTTGCACCGCTGACGATGAGTCCGGATCAGGCGTTCGAACGGTTGCGCTCGGCTCGCGAGCAGATAACGATCAATCACCCCCATATCTCTTTGCTATCCATGGGCATGAGTAACGACTTTGAAGCAGCGATCATTGCCGGTGCGACACATGTACGTATAGGTAGTTCAATCCTCGGTTCGCGCTCGATTCCAGCGTAAACTTCAGACATGGCTAATGTAATGAGAAAAGCGTTTAGTTTTCTAGGGCTGGTCCCCGAAGAAGACGAGCTGGAAGTATCTACTGAATCGACAGTGGCTCCCAAAGTAGCTCGTCCGGTAGCCGAGAACGAGCGACCATCATTTGCAACCGCCCCTCGACCTTCGGTAGTGCCAACGACATCGCCTCTTCCATATGTTAGGGCAGTGAGTGAAGAGGTTGCCCCGGCCTATGTCTTGGACCAAATCTTTACCATCCATCCACGCTTTTATAATGAGGCGCGAGCAGTGGGAGAGCGGTACCGCGAGGGGCAACCAGTGCTCATGAATCTCTCCGACATGGAAGAGTCCGAACGCAAGCGCCTTGTGGATTTTGCTTCAGGATTGGTGTTCGGTCACGATGGAAGAATTGAGCGAGTGACGTCAAAGGTCTTCCTCCTCTCGCCGCCGAATGTTCGCGTAAGTAATGAAAGCAAAACCGCTGCAGCTGAAGCCAGCTTCTTCAATCAAAGCTAATCGCCGGTTAAATGCGAGGAACTAAACGGGCAGTTAAGGACTTCTGGAGTGAAGGGTTATTGGTGAGAAGGCCATGAAGATTGTTGGTGCGCTAATCTCGTTTATTCTTCAAATATTTTTAATATCGTTATTTGCGCGTGTTATTTTGGATTATGTAAGGATTTTTTCTCCAAGTTGGCGCCCGAAAGGTTTTCTCCTGGCGATAGCCGAGGCCGTTTATGGGATAACAGATCCTGTGATGAATTTTATTCGTCGATTTATACCGCCATTACGCATCGGTCCGGTTGCAATGGACATCTCATTTATTCTTGTTTATTTTGTTACCCAACTGCTTATCTCTTTTGCTCATAAATTAAGCTGATAGAAGGTCTGTAGCCGACGTGAGCTAGTGCGCCTTTTCTAGCCGCAAAACAAGCCCAAGCTCATTTTTCGCCTCATCTTCGCTCACTGGCATTACTAGAGTTTCATCGCGTTCTAGCGAGAGCGCAAGAACTTCTATTGCGATTTCTTGGAGGTGGGTAACCATGGCTGAGGAACCTTCTGAACCAGCGTTCCACAGAACGTTAATACGGTCTGTGACATCAAATCCAGAGGCTTTACGCTCCTCCTGAATTGCACGGATGATTTCGCGCATTAATCCAGCCTCGATGAGTTCGGGGGAGAGGGTCAGATCTAGAGCGATGCTCTCTCCTGCATGGCTAGCCACGGCCCAGCCTGCCTTGGGGGTTTCGGTAATGATCAGATCCTCTGCTCCTAGTTCAGCAATTTTATCTCCGTAGGGGAGATTGCAGCTCCCTGTACTTCGAATCGCATGCACTAATTCGGTCGCGTCAGTAGTAACAATAGCCAGAGCAATGGCCTGCACATCACCGCCATATCTAGCCCCAATGCTGCGGAAATTAGCCTTCACCGATATGTCGACAAGTCCTTCACTCTCGTTTGCCAGTTCATCAATGTCAAGAATATTCAATTCATCTTTGATGTGTTCCTGAAGTTCGAATTCCATTTCTCTCCAACCACTGGAGGCGACCAGAGCCCGAGCGAGAGGCTGACGGATCTTGATCTTTGATTCAGCACGTGCAGATCGCCCCAGTTCGACCAAGCGGCGAGAAAGTGCTACGGAATCACTGAGTTTATGGTCTATTGCATCGAGATCAAATGTTGGGAAATTGGAGAGGTGTACGGATTCTGCGGCTTGCGAATCACCGACTCGAATTAATGTTTGCCAAACATGTTCAGTGATAAACGGGACCATAGGGGACATCAATTGCGTGAGAGTTTTCAGGCAGGTATACAAAGTTTGAAGAGCTTTGAGATCACCGTCCCAGAACCTGCGTCGTGATCGACGAACGTACCAGTTGGATAAATCATCGATGAAGGTTGCAAGCAGCAGGCCCACTCCTTGGGAGTCAAAAGCTTCGTAGGCGCGATCTGTTTCAGCCACTAGCTTGTTAAGTTCTGAGATGATCCACTTATCCATAGTGATATCCGATGGTGGGTAATCCGTTAGATCTACCGGGAGTACAAAATTGGCTGCTCGCGCATAAAGCGTGAAGAAAGAGACGGTGTTCCAGTAGGTGAGCAAGGTCTTGCGGACAACATCTGATAGCGCATCATGCCCGACTCGACGCGCACTCCACGGTGAACCGGCTGCCAACATATACCAGCGAACAGCATCGGCACCATGTTGGTCCATCAACGGAATTGGCTCCAGGACATTTCCTACGTGCTTGCTCATTTTGCGACCATCTTTATCAAGAATATGGCCTAAACAAAGGACTGTTTTGAAAGAGCTCTCATCAAAGACCAGGGTTCCAATTGTCATCAATGTATAGAACCAACCTCGAGTTTGATCTATAGCTTCGCAGATGAAATCAGCCGGATAGGCCTCTGCAAATGCTCTCTCAGACCCTGCCACATGCGGGTAGCCCCACTGCGCAAATGGCATAGCGCCAGAGTCGTACCAACAGTCGATGACATCACTTACTCGCTTCATCGGAAGTTGGCACTCTCGACATTCAAAAGTTACATCGTCAACAAATGGTCGATGAGGATCTAGGTGTGAAAGTTCCATTCCTGAGAGCTCTGACAATTCTTGGAGTGATCCAATGCAGTAAAGATGCTCTGCTTCACATCTCCAGATCGGTAGCGGAGTTCCCCAATATCGATTGCGAGAAACCGCCCAGTCGATATTGTTATTGAGCCAATCCCCGAAGCGGCCAGTTTTGATGGTCTCTGGGTGCCAATCTGTTTTGGCGTTTTGAGCTAGCAGCGCTTCTTTAATTGCGGTCGTTCGGATATACCAAGAAGGTTGTGCGTAATACATCAAGGGGGTATGGCAGCGCCAGCAATGCGGGTAGGAGTGTTCAAATTGCTGGTGCTTGAACAATGTTCCATTTGATTTCAACTCTTTGATCAGGATTTTGTCTGCATCTTTGAAAAATATTCCACCAACTAATGGTGTTCTCTCCAAGAAAGTACCGTCAGGAGCCATGGGATTGACTACTGGTAGTCCATATTTGCGGCAAACGAGGAGATCATCTGCTCCAAAAGCCGGTGATTGATGTACTAAGCCGGTTCCATCTTCGATCGTTACATAATCTGCAAGTACGATGAAATGAGAATCGGGAATATCGATGAGCTCTAATGGACGCTTGTAGGAAATTCCCTCCAAGGCCGAACCTTCAAAGGTGGCAATAACCTTGCGGTCGTCTCCAAGAATGTGAGCCAGATTAGAGGCTATAACAACTCTCTCTGTGGCATTTTCATGAGCATTTTCATGAGCATTTTCATGAGCGATGTCATGAGCGATCTCTTTAGCGATCTCGATAACCTGGTACTCAACTTTTGGATTTACCGCGATCGCGGTATTGGATACCAGAGTCCATGGTGTTGTTGTCCAAACGAGAAAGGCCGCGCCTAGATCTGCAATTACTCCTGAAGTTGCTGGAAAGCGAATAAAGACCGAAGGATCTTTGACAGTTTCATATCCCTGGGCCAATTCATGATCCGATAAACCTGTTCCACAGCGAGGGCAGTAGGGGGCCACTCGGTGATCTTGGACCAAGAGTCCCTTCGTCCAAATCTCCTTCAATGACCACCAGACGCTTTCAACATATTGAGGAGACATCGTCCAATATGCTTCATCAAAATCTACCCAAAATCCCATGCGACGAGTCATGGCGGTAAATTCACCAACGTGGCGTTGAACGGAATCGCGGCACTTTTCATTGAATTCTGCGATGCCGTATTTTTCGATATCTCCTTTACCTGAAAAACCTAACTCTTTCTCGACCGCGATCTCTACAGGCAATCCGTGACAATCCCACCCTGCTTTGCGGATGACTTGCTTGCCTTTCATTGTCTGATAACGGGGAAAGAGATCTTTGAAAACACGGGCCTCGATGTGATGAGTACCAGGGGAGCCGTTTGCAGTAGGAGGACCTTCATAAAAAGTCCAACGGGGAGCTCCTTCACGTGCAGCGACGCTCTTGGAAAAAATATCCGCGTCCTCCCAGAATTGCAGAATCTCATGCTCCATAAGGGGCAAGTCGATGTGGGGTGGCAATGAATTAAAACTCGCCCCCTGTCCAGCCTTATCAGCAGAACCTGGATTTGAATCGATCACGCTCACGTGCGCCTCCCTCGTCTAGCTATAGGGTCTTTAGCTTTGGTTCATCACCACTTAAGGACCAAATCACCTATGAGAGGGTAGTAAATCCAATAAATAGCGGTAGGGAGCGAAGTCTAGCGTGGCGAAACTGGAATTTGTCCTCGCTTCGTCATAGCCTATGAACTCCTATGGTGACAGCGAAGCCTTCACGGGCAACTAAGCTAGGTCGTGCCGGAGCAGGCGCGACTAAATCTGGCGCGACTAAATCGGTAGCATCCAAAACTGCGGTGAAGAAAACTGCGGTGAAGAAAACTGCGGTGAAGAAAACTGCGGTGAAGAAAACTGCGGTGAAGAAAACTGCGGTGAAGAAGGCCGCTGTGAAGAAAGAAGTCAAAAAAGTTGCGGCCAAAAAAGTTGCGACGCCGAAGAAGATTAGTACTCCAGCTAAAAAAACTATCCCCAAGAAAGTAGTTACCCAAGTGCCCGTGAAAAAAGCTGCTGCAAAACCTATTGCTGCAAAATTGCAAAGTACGACCCAAGGGGATTCAACAACAATCACGGTAACGCCCCGTGAAGTAAATTCTGGTCCAGAAGTTGTCATTGAAGAACGACGTCTAGCCATGACGCCACCACCACGACCAGTTAGGCACGGTAGAAAGAGCTCTACGTTAAAGCCGATAAAGGGTGCGCCAGCCCCACTTGTGGTCAACGAAAGTGAGAATCCTTGGAGCGCAGCAGAGCTTAAAAGCATGCGCGCAGAACTGATGAAAGAGTTAACTCGCTTAAAGTCTGAGCTTGTGGATGTTGAAGGAGAGATGGAAGACCTCATCGCAGCTGCTGGAGTTGGCGCAGGAGATGATCAGGCGGACGCAGGCACAAAGACTTTTGAACGCGAACACGAGATGTCTCTGGTTTACAACGCCCGCGATATGGTCCTCCAAACCGAACGCGCAATCGAGCGAATAGAGACGAAGACCTATGGTCGATGCGAAGAGTGCTCTCAAGCTATCGGGAAGGAACGGCTTCAGGTATTCCCTCGTGCAACCTTATGCATGGCATGTAAGCAAAAGGAAGAACGACGCTGAGTAATTCAGCGCCATCCGATCGCGTTGTCCGCTCTGTCGTTGCGGTAGCACTCGTTGTTTTCTTACTAGATCTCATATCGAAGTCTTTGGCTGTTCGGCTTCTTTCCGGAGCACCAAAGAGCATCCTCGGAAATTTCTTGCAGTTTCAGCTGACCTACAACTCTGGCGCCGCATTTAGTATTGGAACTCATGCCAGCCTTCTCTTTTCAATTCTCTCGATAGTCGCTATTGCCGGGATTTTTATCTTTATGAAATCGCTCACCTCGTTACCTTGGGCTGCTTCTATGGGATTGCTTTTGGGCGGGATATTGGGAAATTTCAGCGATAGGTTATTTCGAGCGCCTTTTTTTTTGCGCGGCGAAGTCGTCGATTGGATCAAGATTCCGCACTGGCCGATTTTTAATCTTGCGGATACCTCTATTGTTCTCTCGGCAGGCACCATTGCACTGTTAACGCTCACGAACGTGAAACCGAGGTCTTTTGGTGGTAGATGAATCGATGGATCCAGTGCGCGAGCTTAAAATCGTCTCAATTCCAGAAGGTCTAGATCAAGAAAGAATTGATGCTGCGTTGGCACGATTACTTGGCCTCTCGCGTTCCGTAGTAGTTTCGCTGATCGAGAACCAAGAAATACTGCGTAATGGAAAGCCAGTCACAAAATCAGAGAAGGTTTCGACTGCGGACGTTTTGGAAATTCAAATGCCGGCAGCGAAAAGTGCGCCAACGTTGACCCCCACGCCGATAGAGGGATTAACCGTTGTCTATAACGACGATCACGTTATCGTCATCGACAAGCCCGTAGGAGTTGCAGCCCATCCCAGTCCAGGTTGGCAAGGGCCTACCGTCATTGGGGCCGTTATAGCCGCAGGATTTAATGTCTCCACAAGTGGAGCTGCCGAGCGTCAAGGGGTTGTTCATAGATTGGATGTTGGCACCTCGGGTTTAATGATTATCGCAAAGAACGAAGTTGCCTACTCTCACCTCAAGGATCAATTCAGGGAACGATCGGTCACAAAGGTTTACCACGCTATGGTTCAGGGTCATATGGACCCGTCAGAGGGAACAATAGATGCACCCATTGATCGCCACCCACGGGAAGACTATCGATTTGCTGTGGTGGCAGATGGAAAACCAAGTATCACTCACTATAAATCTCTCGAGCTTTTCCCTGCCGTAACCCTTTTGGAGATTGAACTCGAGACTGGTCGAACTCATCAGATCCGAGTTCATTTCTCTGCCTTGCATCACCCGCTGGTGGGAGATCTGACATATGGCGCTGACCACACAATCGCTGATCGACTCAACGTTCATCGTCCGTGGCTGCACGCTCGTGAGCTCCGATTAACTCACCCGGTATCAGGGGAGCAGTTGGCCTTTCTCTCGGAGTATCCGCAAGATCTGACACGCTCATTGGCTGACCTCGAGCTGAATACTCGACAGATTTAAATCAGGTAGTAATCTCACTAACCATGTCTGATAAAGCCGGCTTCGTTCACCTGCATGTGCATACCGAGTATTCCATGCTCGATGGTGCTGCGCGCGTAGAGGGACTTGTACAGGAAGTGGCAAGGCAGGGGATGCCTGCAATTGCCATTACTGACCATGGAAATGTATTCGGAGCATTTGAATTTAATAAACAAGCCAAAAAAGTCGGCGTCAAGCCAATAATCGGAATTGAAGCATATGTTGCCCCGGAAAGTCGCTTTGATAAGAAGCGAGTGAAATGGGCAGATGGTGGCGAGGATGATGTCTCTGGAGGTGGCGCGTATACACATATGACACTGCTCGCCGAAAACAACACCGGGCTAGCTAATCTCTTCAAGCTCTCTTCGTTAGCCTCGTTAGAGGGGTTTTATTACAAACCTCGTATGGATCGAGAGTTATTGGCGAAATATTCCTCCGGAATCATTGCAACCACGGGTTGCCCTGGTGGAGAAATACAGACCCGGTTACGCATGGGTGCGTATAAAGAAGCGATCAAGGCAGCGAGTGATTTGAGAGATATTTTTGGTCCAGAAAATTTCTTTTTAGAACTGATGGATCACGGTATCGATATCGAGACTCGAGTCCGAAAAGATCTCCTCAAGCTTGGTAGTGAACTAGGACTACCGCTACTAGCAACAAATGATTTGCACTACACTAAACACGAAGATGCTGGGGCGCACGAAGCGCTTCTCTGCGTTCAGTCTGGTTCAACGATCGCCGATCCAAAGCGTTTCAAATTTGAGAATAGTGAGTTCTATCTGAAAAGCGCCGAACAAATGCGCGAGCTCTTTAAGGAACATCCTGATGCATGTGACAACACTCTGCTGATAGCAGAGCGTTGCGATATCACGATGCGTGAAGGTGATAATTTGATGCCCCAGTTCGAAGTACCAGCTGGAGAGAGTGAAGATTCTTGGCTGACAAAGTTGGCCAACAAGGGGTTGTCGGAGAGATTATCTGGCGATATTCCAGAGAACTACCAAGCGAGATTGAACTACGAACTTGAGGTCATGATCAAAATGGGCTTTCCGGGATACTTCTTGGTTGTAGCCGACCTCTGTCATCATGCCCGTGAGGTAGGCATCCGCGTTGGCCCCGGTCGTGGTTCAGCTGCAGGGTCTCTAGTCTCCTATTGCCTAGGAATTACCGCATTAGATCCGATCCGCCATGGATTGCTTTTCGAACGATTTCTCAATCCAGAACGTATCTCTATGCCTGATATTGATTTGGATTTCGACGAGCGTCGTAGATCAGAGATGATCGCCTATGCCACTAATAAATATGGCGAAGACCGTGTTGCTCAGATCATTACCTATAGCAACATCAAATCGAAGCAAGCGCTGAAAGACGCTAGTCGCGTACTGGGCTATCCGTATGCGATTGGTGACAAGATCACCAAAGCATTGCCTCCAACAGTAATGGGCAAAGACATCACCTTGACCGGAATATTTGATCCGAAGAATGAACGATACGGCGAAGCGGGAGAGGTAAGAACTCTCTATGAGACCGACCACGATGCGAAGAAGATT
>Ga0114958_10002573_pt1 | contig 13469 bp, 9 predicted proteins | sample C_130208_EF_Meta_FD_89577 | JGI IMG/M metagenome (GOLD analysis project Ga0114958, IMG submission 89577) | Freshwater microbial communities from Lake Croche, Canada to study carbon cycling - C_130208_EF_MetaG | ecosystem: Environmental > Aquatic > Freshwater > Lake | place: Lake Croche, Canada... | reverse complement strand
GGGCCGCTCCGTGACATACCTGTTTGGTGTGTACAGGAAGCACGTAATGGCAAGGAGGGCGTCGATTTAATTTCGTGAAATTTCTTCGATTAAAAGTTCAACCCGCCAAAGTCCCGCATCGAGATTGGTCGTATTTAAAGGTGATTAATAAATACATTCAATAAACATTAGCGTTGATTCGATGTATTTATTATTTACTTTAAAAAAATGGGGTCCGAACGGCAAGCGATCGAACTTTTTCATCTAGTTTTCACGGCTCACCTTGGCCGGCGAGTGGACAAGGCGCTGTACGCAATCAAGGGAGGCTGCAACCTAAGGTTTTACTGTAAAAGTATCCGCTATTCGGAAGATATCGATTTCGACGTCCACACCATGGCTCGGAAAACCCGCGAGGGGAATGTAGCCACCATTTTGGCCTCGACCGCGCTGGCGCTGGAGCTGAGGTCAAAGCAGATCACCATCGAACATGTGACGTCGGCCAAACAGACCGAGACGACTCAGCGCTGGAAACTAGGGCTCCAAGTAAACGGAGGAGCTCCCATTCCCACCAAAATTGAATTCACTCGGCGCGGACTAGATCCGGAGGTTAAATTGGAAGCAGTGGATACGGAGTTAGTGCGGACGTATGCTCTGTTTCCGGTGCTGGCGCAGCACTACTCGGACGAAACCGCTTTTCGCCAAAAAATAGTAGCCTTGAGCAAACGGAACGAGACGCAGGCGCGAGATATCTTCGATTTGAAGTTACTGATTGATCGAGGGGTCGGCAACGTAGCCCTCTCGGCCGGCGTAAAGAATGAGGTAGGGCCGGCGATCGCTAAGGCGATGTGCATCGGTTTCGATGAATTCTCCGGCCAAGTGCGGGCTTATCTCCAGCCAGAGTACTACGATTATTACGCACGTGCGCGGTGGGAGAGCTTGCAAGTAGCGGTGGTTGAAAAACTGGAGAAACTGCAATGAATCAGATGGAAGCTTTGCAGCGAATCCGCGCATTAGGGGTGCCTTCATTTGAGACCCGGGATATTTCCGCCCTGTTACAGGTAAGCGCCGCGAATGCCTCTGTGCTACTGGGGCGCCTGAAAACGCATGGACTGGTCTGGCGACTAGCGCGTGGGAGGTGGAGTCTGGGCCCGATTTCTCGTGGACTGATGGTCGAGCAAGTCGCGGCACCCTATCCAGCCTATGTCTCACTACAGTCCGCTCTGTTCCGCCATGGGGTGATCGAGCAAGTACCCGCAATCACGTATGCCGTTACGCTAGGACGCGCCAAGAAAGTGGCGTCACCTCAAGGGATGGTTTCACTCCATCGGATGCCACCGGATTTGTACGGAGGATTCGAAGATGGTGAAGACGGCGGTAAAATTGCTACGGTTGAGAAAGCACTGTTCGACTTGGTTTATCTGAGTCCAACGCGTTCACGTCTTTTTGTAAAATTACCCGAACTGGAACTCCCGCGAGCATTTCGATGGGCCGAGACCACACGTTGGACAAAATTGATCCAGGGGCAAAGCCGCCGAACCTTTGTTGAGACAAAACTGTCGAAATTGCACTCGGCCCGGACTTAAGAATTTAACGCTGCGCTGATGATTGAGGAGCGCCGCAGCGAGATGTTCCACTCGTGCGCTCAGCAGACAATCCGCTTTAATAATTTTTCGCCTCCTTTGATCAAATCCGCGATATGCGTACTAAAAGAAAAAGACGAAATAATTTCCTCCGGAAATTGAGAGCGAGGTGATCGCCTTTAAAAATAACGCAACTCGCACAGACCCACTTAGAAAAAAAGCAACAATCCCCCAGCCAAAATCATCGGCACCCCCAAGATCAGGCCAATCAAGGAAAGACTCAAAATGGCGCCGATAATCACCAATAGTAGCCCGATTGCCTTGCGGAGTGGCTTGAAAGCCAGAGCCAACCAGACCATGAGTTCAACGACCAAAAATCCGAGCAAGGAGCTGAGCGTCATGCAGCTAAGATTGCCGATTAAATTTAGGGCCAGTCAACATTCGGCTCATCCAGCCGCTGCCCCGACTGCGTTATTCAAACTCGAAAATGATCCACCGATTGGCGTGGGCAAAAGGAACTGCATTCGGGTTGTCGCCAACACGACTGCGCTAAGTATTTAAGTCGGCCTCTAGCGCTTTGTCTTAAGCACCAGATCCAAGTTAAATTTTCCGAGCGCTAAGCTTGAGCCGCTATTTTTCCCCTAGCCTGAAAATGCCGAAGTCCGCTTTACCCCTGTATTCAATCATGCAGAACGTTTTTAATGCGCCGTCCCGCGTCAGGCGGGCATCGGTCTCGAGTTTTTGGAGTTCGAGTTCTGCAAGCGCTTGATGCGCTCGAAACTCGGGGCGCTCCTGCGTGCGATGCCGTATCGTAAAATCCGGGCAGCCTTCGAGCGTCGCTGCTGAGAGCAGGGCGTCACGCTGAGGTTTGTGCCCCCGAAGTATTCCTCGGTGCTGGGCGCGATGGTCAGCCAGCGCTGGCCCGAGCTCGGCCACGACCAGGCGGCCGGCGGGGTGCTCGCCCTGCGGGCCAGCGAGCCCGGCAACCAGTGGCTCGAACGCACCTGCGAGCAGGTCGTACGGGCCGAAAAAATCTCCCTCCGCTTCAACGCAAAGGGTAAGTTTGGACCCAGCACGCTTCTGGTGACGACGAGCTCGCCACCCGAAGTTACGACGACCAAGGCACGCGGGCACCAGAGGGATCACCCGCGCTTCCCGATCGAACCTGCCCTTTACTGGCAGGTCGCTGCCGGGCGTAAAATACAGGGCGGCTTCTCGAGTCTGTTCGCAGACTTGCGGGAACAGCGCCGGGCCGCCAAGGCCCAGAAGCATTCCACCCACCACCGTGCTTCAAAATGCCGCATCTGATCGACGTCTCAACAGACGCCTTCCTGATGCCTTCAGGCTCTGCTTCCTTGGGCTCCGGCTCAAGTTTGCTCAGGGTGGGATAAGCGGCAGAAGTTATTCACCAACGAGGTGTTCGATTTCCTCGCGGGTCAGGGTCTTCATATCGATGTCTTTCTTGATCGCCCCGAGGCTCACGAGGCACTCAGTGAAGAGCTCGCGCGTACGTAACTCGAGTGCTTTGGCGTCAAGCTTGGTCATCACTTCCAAAATCCTCGTGCCTTTACGCACGTGGGTGCGTTCATCAGCACGGATGTAATCGGAAATATGGCGAAGTAGCTCGTCGTTGCGACTGGCCGCGGTGTCGATGAGCTCGTTGATTGTCTTGAGCACGCCGACTTCACCAAAGAGGTTAATTTCAGCCATCGCAAAGGCCGGCTCCATCGGCCCACGACACGTGGAGCTTGTGAGGCGGTTACGCAATTCGTAAGGATCGTAGCCCGACGCCAACATGGCGCGGTGGCCGATCTCAGTGTGGCGTGCCTCGTCCCAAGTGATGCGGGCGAGATCGTACTCAGCGTTAAAATCTTTGAAGCGGATATCCCAAAGGAACGTACCGAACGCCTCGATGGCGTCGACTTCATCACGTTGCGTACGAATAAAACGGAGGCGGATGGCCTCGTAGGAATGTTTATCGAAGCGAGTCGCGGCGTCGGCGGTGTCGTAGTCGCCGGTATGGATAAAGGTGTCGAAACGAGAATCGCGATTTGGCACCGTGCCGCGCTCGTAGGGTTTTGCACCGATGCGGAGTGGGGTTGGCGCTTCACCACGGGGATCGGCGCCGGTCACCCCACCAATCGAGGCTAAGAGACGTGTGATGTGCCAACGCCAGGTGGAAAGTTTAGCTTCTTCTACCCCACCGGCGATGTAGGCGTCGACAGCTTCGTCAGCCCAAGCGAGCATCGGTTCGTAATCCGTGAGGATACGACGCAAGCAACGAATCGTGGGGACATCGGTCACTGGATCGGTGTCGTCAATGTGGTGGCGGTAAGTGGTCGCGATAGCGCGGCCTAGGACTTGATGCACGCCAACAAGCAACTCGGCAGCCGATTCAGCACTCAGGAGTTCGTCGATGAAACGATCTACTTCGGCATCACGGTGTGCGTCGACCGCAGGCGGGCGCATCTCTTGCTCGGAAAGACGTTCACGTAGAGTGCGGGCCGCATCGGCATGATAGAAAATATGGCGACCCGTCTCAAGTTTCACCTCGTAGTCTGGAATCCCGAGGGCCCAAGAGCCGAGGCCGTGCATGAGGCGACGCTCAAGATAGAAAAACCGCAGTAAACGGCGGCTATTTTCCTTTACCGTGAACTTGCCGCCGAGCTGACGGCGATCGACGGGGAAGCGAAAGGGATAACGCGCGCGGCGCTCGGCGGCGGCTTCGCGTTGACCGGCGAGACTTTGCGCCGCGATGATAGATTTATCTGAGGGGTTGGGGTTATTTTCAGGGAGTTTCATGGGGGGAAGAAATGTGGGCGATCAACCAAGCGATAATCACAAACTGCGGGCAGCGGTTTAGCGCCCGTGACCGATTTTGGAGCGTTCAGTCGCTTCCGGATCCAGCGGGAGCGGTTCCAGCGGGGCAAGGTTGGGCCCGGCGTCTTTGATGCGCACGCCAGAGTGGGCCCAGCGCACACTGTTGGCGATCACTTGTTGGATCTGGGGGTTGTGATAAGTCGGGTAAGTTTCGTGGCCCGGGCGAAAGTAGAAAATATTGCCGTGACCGCGTCGCCAGGTGGCACCCGATCGAAATACTTCACCGCCCGTAAACCAAGAGATGAAAATTAATTCATCGGGTGTCGGAATACCGAAGGGTTCGCCGTACATTTCCTCGGACGGAAGTTCGATAAAAGACCCGAGACCCTGGGCGATAGGATGCGCGCGATTAATGACCCAGAGGCGCTCTTTGTCGTTAGCCTCGCGCCAGCTTAGTGAACAGGTGTCGCCCATCAGGGATTTGAAGATTTTCGAATAATGCGCGCTGTGCAGCACGATCAATCCCATGCCTTCGAGCACGCGGGTACGCACTTTTGCAACGATTGCATCGGAGACTTCAGCGTGGGCGAGATGGCCCCACCAGGTGAGGACGTCAGTCTGATCGAGGACGGCGTCGGTGAGCCCGTGCTCCGGCTCATCAAGTGTAGCGGTACGAACTACGAAATCCGCGTGCTGACCGAGAGCAGCAGCCAGAGTATGATGCATCCCTTGCGGATAGATCGCGGCGACGCGCGGGTTTTTCTTTTCGTGACGAAATTCACTCCAAATCGTGACGCGAATGGGGGAAGGGACCGAAGACATAGAATGATAAACTAAAACGCTTTGGAGGGTAAAACGGGGTAACAGAAAAATCTAAACTCGCTCCCCCAGATTTTGATTAAAAGAAAAGGAAGTCGAGAGGGATAAGGCCCCATCTTAAAAATCCCCCGAGAGATGATTGACCCAGAACTCTGCCCGCGCGGGCTGAATCCACCTTTTTTGGAAACGCATTCAAAAAAAATTCAGAGTTTTAAAAAGGAAGGATGAGTTCAGCGCTTTAGCGTTACTTCTTAACCTGTAAGACCAGCACCCAATCTTGATCCTCGGTGGTTGGAGGTTCGAACCGGCACAAGCCAGCGCCGTCAGCTTTCAAGGTGCCGAGATCTTTTTGCGAACCCGTAACGGGGTCAAAAAAGGTGACTGACCATAGTGTGTCTGCGCCGAGGTGGTTTAGGAGAATCCGTTCACGGCGAGGCACCCAGACCATGCGGAGACGCTCAGAGATACCCGCAGCTTGGGGCTCCAGCACCGAACTCAAGCTAGCGATCTCGCCCCAGGGACGATCTCCGTAGCCGGCGATCTCTTGCGCGCTAGACCAATGCGCGTCATCGAATTGCATCTCTTCCCAGCCTTGATCCGCGCTTGGGGCGCAGCGCCACGTAGCGTCAGATTTAATCACGAGCGTCTCGCCATCGGAGAAGCGAATCTCGAGCTGTACAATTAAACCTGCCGGATTCTTGGGCGCCGCCAGCGGCTTATTTTCAGCGATGACAGAAATTACATTGCGACCGATTTTTAGTATCGAATTGAAGTCGTCGAACTGGCGCCCTTTTTGCCAATCCGATTCCCCACCCAGACGTTCGCCGTTTAATTTAACGCTAAATTTGTCGTCGGCCGAAGCGAATAACCGGGCCCGATTTACGACTCGTCCAGCGGGCAAGGTGAACTGCTGGCGGAAATACCCTTTACCCAAAGGCGCATCTTCAGCGGGTTTACCTCCCGGCAGCCAAATCCAGCGAGCGCCCTTAAGGTTGATACCGGCTTCGCTCGTAAAAGAGGCCCATTCGGGATGGGGTGTAAATTTTTGCCAGGGGAATTGGGTGAGAAACTGTTTACCAAGTGCAACCTGGCGTGAACCGGGCAGGTTCATTGCTTCCGCCCAGGTTATTTTTCCATAACCCACGCCGTTTTGAGCGCCGTTGGGCGAAGGGCCGTGGGGGAGATCAGGGCGGTTGCATTGCCAGATGCCGTTGGCGCCATAGGTATGTCCCGCGGCACCGTTAAGCAGGCAGACCCAGAACATGGCCCGCGGCCAACGCGCAGGAATTTTGTCGAACAGCATCTCGTAGCTGGCCTCGCCGTTAATCACTGGCATCACCGGTGTATCCGCATAAGACTCACGCACGGTCCGCACCGTGGGCGCGACGGCTTCACTTTGGCCATGCGGGGTCTGCAACAAATCGATATCGATTAAGCCGACATCATCAATGGCGTGACGAGCACTGAGGCGATTAAGCCCAGTCGGATGAATGGTGATTAACCGATCAAACGGATCAGTCGCGCGGAGGTAGCGTGTAACTTCCGTCCAACTTTTAACTTGAGCGCGGTCATCAAAAGGAAAACCCGGAGCAAGGTAGTAAGGCAAATTGGCTTCACCCGCCACACACCACACCACTGGCCAGGCAGCATAGCGGGCAATGAGGTAACGCCAGTGTTGCTGGGCCTTTTCCACGCCCATCCAAGAAATAAAATACCCCCATGCGCCCACGATACTCGGGGTTAAACCTTGCTCGACTAGGTGCCGAAAACGCGCATCGGCCGCGTTAAAGTATTCAGGATTGATGCTCTTATAATCTGTAGACCAAGGAAATCCTGCCTCGTTGGCGCCGCGCGAGTCGAAAGGCGGCATATCGGGATACAAGCCAGCGACGATCTGGATCACGTTGAAACCTTTTTCGAGGCGATCGGCGGTGAGTTGTTTAAATTCATCGGGCCAGTGCAAGCGATGGCACAAGCCCATCCACCAGGTATCACCGAGCCAGAAAAACGGCGTGCCATCCCTGTGCTCAATAAAACGTCGGTTGGAGCTCACCTGCAGCGCACCATGCGCATACAAAGGATTGTTACCACGATAGGGCATAACCTCAACCGAGCCCGCCACATGATGGAGACCTCCATCAGCGCCGTCTGAACATTCGGTGTGAAACCGATGTAATCCCACTCGCGGCGAGGCGTAACGAACCTTCCACACCTGGGCGCCGGCCCAAAACGCAGGCACACGCAACTGCTGACCTTGAGGGTCTATAAAAACGGCATTAAGAATTACAGTGTTGAAGGGATCCGCGTGGGCGCGAGCGGCCGTGAACGCAAACTCAACCATGACGTTGGCCTGGGTCTGCTGCGAAATATCTGGTGTCTGCGCTACGAGAGCGCGCCCAAGGCAAAGCCACGCGCTGAGCAAAATCCAAGGCGTAAAACGACCGAAGGGAGCGAGGGAGATCATAAGCTAAAATATCGGCAAATGGTATCACCCATTAAGGGCCCACCCGTTTACTTTTTTGGACCCATCTTCTCGTACATTTCCCGAGCGATTTTCATGGCTTCTGATTTTTGCTCAGCCGTCATTTCTTGCTCATAAATAAGTAGATTTTTTTTCGCGATTTCGTCGTCTTGGGCTCCAGCTAAGTTTGATCTGACGTGCGCTTGCACGATGTCTTTTGGCACGCCTTCACCGTGGGCGTACATTAGGCCGAGATTACTTAAAGCGGGAGCATAGCCTTGCTCTGCCGCCATGAGGTACCATTTAGCGGCATCGACGCTACTTTTCTCCACGCCATCACCATGGGCGTACATCACGCCTAGATTATATTGCGCGTTGGCATAACCTTGCTCTGCGGCTTTGCGATACCACTTAACGGCTTCAACATTGTCGATAGGAACGCCATCGCTGACACTGAATAAAACCCCGAGGTTAAATTGCGCTTCCACACTACCCAGATCAGCCGCTAGTCGATACCATTTTATAGCCTCAGCGATATTCTTCGGCAGACCATCTCCGGTGGCATACATCAAACCGAGATGGCATTGAGCAGGCGCATCGCTCAAATCGGCCGCCTTACGGTACCACTTCACGGCCTCGGCTAGGTCCTTGGTGACACCGTCACCTTTGTAATACATGTAGCCTAAACTGCGTTGCGCCAGAGGATAACCCTGATCAGCCGCCAAGCGATACCACTTCGCAGCCTCGGGGCTATTTTTCTCCACCCCAGTTGCATTAGCGTAAATCAAACCGAGGCGATACTGAGATTCAATATTTCCTAGATCGGCTGCCTTGCTCAACCACTTGAGTGCTTCAGCACTATCTTGCAGGATGCCATCACCAGTGGCGTAGCTCAAACCGAGATTTGCCTGAGCAAGCACAAAGCCTTGATCCGCTGCTTTGCGATACCAGCGCACTGCTTCGCTACTATCCTTGGAAACACCCTCACCTTTAGCGTACATGAGGCCGAGGTAATACTGAGAATCAGCGAATCCTTGATCTGCCGCCAAGCGATACCACTTCAACGCTTCAAGCCCATCTTTCGGTACGCCTAGGCCGCTGGCGTACATCGCGCCTAAATTATGCTGAGCATTAGCATCCCCCTGCTCGGCCGCTTTCCGCCACCACAACAAAGCCTCAGAAAAGCTATTCGCTTCGCCGGCACCATTCGTGTAATAAAAAAACCCCAAGCTCGATTGAGCGATCACAAGGCCTTGATCCGCTGCCTTACGATACCACTTCACCGCTTCGGCGGTGTCTTTAGGAACACCCTCTCCGTTAGCGTAGAATAAACCGAGGGAAAATTGCGCTTCACTATCTCCTTGGTCAGCAGCCATGCGGTACCACTTCGCCGCCTCCGCTCTATCTTGCGGAACGCCGTCACCGCTGGTGTAGATCTGAGCTAAATTAGTTTGGGCATGGGCGTAGCCCTGCTCTGCGGCCTTGCGATACCATTTAGCGGCTTCGACACTGTCTTTGATCACGCCGTCGCCTTTAGCATACATGAGCCCAAGGTAGTATTGTGAGTCAGAAAATCCTTGGACGGCAGCCTTCCGATACCACTTTAAGGCCTCGGCACTGTCTTTAGGAGTACCTTCGCCACTGGCATACATCGCTCCCAGATTATGTTGCGCGGTGACATCGCCCTGATCGGCGGCTTTCCGCCACCACTTGAGCGCCTCGGCCGAGTTTTTAGCGCCACCTTCGCGGTTGGTGTAATAATAAAAACCTAGGCTACATTGAGCGCTCACCAGACCCTGCGTCGCAGCCTTACGATACCACTTGACCGCTTCCTTGCCATCCTGGGTTACGCCGTCGCCGTTGGCGTACATCAGCGCAAGGTTGTACTGAGCGGTGGCATTACCGCGCCCAGCAGCCTTACGGTACCACTTAACTGCCTTGGTTAAATCTTTCGGCACACCGTCGCCGTTGTTGTAAATCACGCCTAGGTTGGCTTGGGCTATAACATCCCCTGCTTCCGCTTTGTTGAGGATCTCAGTGAATGACTCGGCTGCGTGTGCAGGCACCAACACCGCGACAAGCGTGAGCAAAAAAAGCAAAAGACGATTCATCGTCTAACAAATAGTGCTCAAGCAGTGCGGCTCAAGCCAACACCTGAAATACGCCGAAGTCGATGATACCACCGGGGGATGTTTACCGACGGCGCCACCGGAGGTGCAAGTTGGCTACACTGAGCTAAAAGCACTGCGCCATGCACTTTCCTCTTCCCCTAAAAAAATTGGCCCATCAGCTTCAGTAGCTTATCCCTTACCGCCGATCCTCGGTGATCCTAAAGGATTTGCGCAGCCAAAAAAACGGCGGCACGATTAATACTTTAGATAAGATGAAACCGCACAGACGATCTTTTTTAAAATGGTTAGGGTTACTAGCCGGAGGGTCATTCTGGGTGAACCGGAGCTTGCCACTGCTTTACGCCCAACCAAGCGGGGCTCGGACAGGAAAGACTTATTTTATTGATCCGTTACTTGGCAGTGATGCCCATAGCGGTTTAACCCCCTTGGAGCCTTTTAAAACTTATCATACTCGGGAATTTATGGGAGGCGACCACGTCTTGTTCAAGCGCGGCAGTATCATTCGCGACAACTTACACACGCGTGACGGAGAAAAAAATTTCCCTATAACCTACGGCGCGTATGGTGAGGGAGAAAAACCTATTTTTATGGGATCAGTCGCGATCGGGGATCCCAGAAAATGGATCGAGGTGAGGCCGCTTATTTGGCAATATCAAGGCGAATTCACAACGAAAGTCTGCAATCTGGTATTCAACGGAGGCGAACGCTGCGGAAACCTTCGTTGGGCCCCCACCGCGCTCAAAGAACCCGGGGAGTGGCACTACACGGGCAACGCCTCGGGCGATCGAGGCGGGGGTCAGGCTCCGCCCAAGAGCGTCCTTTTACTTTGCGCCGCCACTAATCCAGGGATTTTCTACCAGAGTATCGAGTGTGTGCTCTGGGGGGAGCGAAGGATGGTTAAAGGAAAAGCATATATCGTTCTGGAGAACCTTAGCTTTCGAAATTCCGGGGTGCATGGCTATCAACAAGGGCAGGCCCATGATCTGGTGATACGAGGGTGTGATTTCCGTTTCATCGGTGGGGCTGTCTGGGACAACGATCGGCGAATTCGTTTTGGTAACGCCATCGAACTATGGGATGGGGCCCGTGATATCACGGTCGAGCACTGCAATTTCGACAATATTTACGACGCTGGGGTTACTCACCAAGGCGGGGAAACCCGTCATATTCCCGAGCGACTTTATTTCAGGTATAATAATTTCAACTGTTGTGGATTTGCTGCTTACGAGTGCCGCGAGCCATCTCAAGATGTCTACTTTGAGTATAATATTAGTATTAATGCGGGTGGAGGCTTCAGTTTGCAGGGGGAGGCGCCACCCCGGCAGTCCGAGATTTATCCCCAGCCGGTCGGCCATCATGTATTTATCTGGCGGATAGATCCTCACACCCAACCAGGAAAGGTTTATATCCGATACAACACCTTCAGCGAGGCGCCCTGCGGTGCGGCCGTCTATTCGATCATCTCGCCCGCTGACGAAGAAAAATTCATCCTCGATTATAATAGTTATAAACAAACCCGTGGCGACGTACTCATTCATATGGGTGGCCGATCCTATCGCCCTGCGGAGTTTAAAATTTACCAAACTGAATGCCGGCAAGATTCGCACAGCCAGCTCACTCAATCCTAACCGATGGGCAGTTATTTTATGAGCAAGCCCCCTGATCAATCCGTAACAGTTAACATCTTATGCAAATTTTGGCGTTGGGGAATGCTGATCGTGACTGCACTACTGGGCACCTGCCTCGGTGTCGCGGCCGTGGAATTCCGCTCGGGTGAGCCAGCGTACGTAGTGGTGCGACCGGTGAGCGCCTTGGAACGGCGCGTGACGGACCGGCTGGCCGATTATATCAGTAAAGTTCTCGTTACCCCCGTGCGCGTCGTGTCTGATCTTGCCGCCGTACCGGCCGAGGCCCCAGCGATTATTTTGACCACGAATGGCTTGGGCTTATCCGCCGACCTCGTGGTGCCGGCAGATTCCCCAGAGGGTTTCGTCCTAGAAACCCGCCGTCTCAACGGCCATGCTGTGATCATCGCAGCGGCCGGGACAGACCGCGGCTTAAAGCGCGCGGTGCAGCGCCTCGTGATTAGAAGTGAACAGCGTGCGCCTGGGCTGGTACTGCCCGAGGTGCGCATGGCCGAGCGGCCTTGGATCTCGCGGAGAGAATGGACACTGTGCCCTTGGAGCCCGGAATTAGTGCGAGGAATCTTCAGCAATCCCAACGCCGACAAGCGCATGAACGTCTGGCTTTATAGCGATCGCCAGGTAGCAGCTTACGTGGAGATGTTTGACTGGTTCGGCTTCAGCGGTTCACAGCTCATGGACACGGTCGCAAATTATGCCGCGGTCGGTTCCCGCGAAGCCTATCACGGCCGGCTGCGAATGTTCACCCATGCCCTTCGCGAGAACGGACAGGAGATCACTCTCTGGGTCTGGGCCGCACAATTTAACAATTTCGGCTGGGTAGACCCTAGTGTTACCTACGCGCCCTCGACGGGAAAAACGGCCTTCGACGACCCGGCGGTGCGCGCGAGCTTCGAGCGCTACTATGACGGTTATGCCGAGCTTGCACCTGATGTGGATCTGTTGATCACGCACTTCTATGATCCCGGTAATCTTAAAAATCGCGCGGATGTATTCAACTACATGGGCCTATTGCGAAACAAGTTTCGCGCAGTGAATCCTAAGGTGAAACTCGGCGTAGACTTCTGGTATGCAGGCGAGGAGACGACCTACATGCAAGAGTTACTGGCGCACGGATTTAAGGATGTGCTTTTCCTGGAGAACACCATGCCACACACTTATCCGCCGGGACGGCGCGAGGCGCTGCACGCGTCGGCCAAGGCGCACGGCTTAGAAATCGGAGTCTGGGGCTGGCACACGGCCGAAATCGAATCCGATCAGATCCCGACGCAGCACGTAAATGCCCAGCTACTCGCACAATTTTACCGACAGATCAAAGCGGGCGCTGACCGCATCCATCCGATCACCTATTGGTCGGAGATGGAGGCCTGCCACCTGACTAACATCTTCAGTCTATATGCCGCCGGTCAGCTTCTATGGAATCCCGACCGCGACCCCGACGAGCTCCTAAAAGAGATCGCGGAGGGAATTTGGGGTCCGCGAAATGGACCAGTGATGCTTGCAGCGCTTCGACTGATTCAGGATGTGCGCACCGGACCATCTTGGGATACCTACTGGATGTGGCTGCCCACGCACCGGCTCGGCACGGCCGATCCCGCCAATGATCTGCGCCGCGCGCAAGAGGTGATCGCAGGCTTGGAAGCGATGAAACCCGACGCGGCCTTCGTGCCAAAATTCCCGCTGCCGTTTCCGCCTGAGACATTTGTCGAGCTGACCCTACCGCACCTACGTCAGATCCGAGCGTTTGCGGATTTTCGAATCAAATTTTCCGATCTAGAGGCCGCAGCTAAAACAGGGTTGGGCCCGAGCGAGCTAACCCGGCGCGCCAATGCCATTTGGGATCCGATCCGCGATTATTCTACCTGGATCGGGGTGTTCGGTCCGCCGGAGGCGATGACACAGGAAACCATGCTCACAAAATTCGCGCATGATCACGGCATAGTGATCACACCGCCAGCCTGGTTGCGGTGGCGCGATGCGAACCGACAGCTGCAATCGCTGCAGAATCGTCAGCGCACCCTGGCGATACCAGTGC
>Ga0114958_10002569_pt1 | contig 13479 bp, 16 predicted proteins | sample C_130208_EF_Meta_FD_89577 | JGI IMG/M metagenome (GOLD analysis project Ga0114958, IMG submission 89577) | Freshwater microbial communities from Lake Croche, Canada to study carbon cycling - C_130208_EF_MetaG | ecosystem: Environmental > Aquatic > Freshwater > Lake | place: Lake Croche, Canada... | reverse complement strand
ATCGTCGGTGGTTTCAATACTGTTCTGGCGATTCTTTGAATCTTGGAGTCTCGCATCTTTGCACACAAAGCCCAAGTCCGCAATCGCATACCGCTGAGAGAATTCTTGGAACGAAAACGACCTGTGGCGCAAAATTTGACGAGCAATGTCTCTCGTTGTTTCGATTTCAAGACAAATGCTCACCATTTCGAACGGAGACCAGTGGTGGTTTTTCATCAAGTATCGAACCAGTTTTTCATTAGTATCAGTATTGTTCTGGTTTGCTGGATTGGATACCCTGGCACAGTACGACACCATATCTAGCAAGTTTGACGCATCATCAACTGGCTTGGAGGAACTAATTAAGGCGACCTTCATACTACAATAAGTTAAATTGTAGTAATGTTTTTATATTGAAAACCAGACAATAAATTAACACAATGCAAAAGTAATTGAATATGTATTATGTATTATATTACTTTTATTATTTATTTCTTGTTATAAAACATATGGAAGCAGACGACTCAAAAAAAAACTTTTTCAAACATGTTTTTAACTTTGACAATGATTCGAAATCAGATATGTTGAACATTGTACAGTACTCGTTGATAGCAATGATTCCAGTCATTCTATTAAACAAGTCAATGGCAAAATATGTTCCCGAAGCAGACGAGCAAAAGGGAAGTTTAGAAATTTCAGCGGAAATAATTGTTCAAGTAATTACAATGTTTTTAGGGTTGCTTCTCATTCACCGAATGATTACATATGTCCCGACGTACAGCGAGGTTAAGTATCCCGACTTCAACATAGTATTCATTATATTGGCGGTGTTGATGATTACAATGAGCTTGCAGACGAAGCTGGGCGAGAAAGTCGGCATTCTGTTTGAGCGCATTGTCGAATTGTGGGATGGAAAGAGTGGCGACAAGGCTAAGAACGCCAAAAAGGGCAGCGTGAAAGTATCACAACCTATTTCCGGACAACAGCAATTACAAAACCCGAACCAGGTTGCAATCACTCAGTCGCTTTACAATGACGGAACGTCGATAAGTTCTCTGCCAACACACGCACCCCAACAGCTTCCCGATTATGACAGCATGCACAAAAAGGAGCACGTGCCAATGGTTGGTGCTGCATCTCCTGAACAATTCTCGAATTTTGAGCCCGTTGCCGCAAATTCGGGTGGGGGTGGGGCATTTGGAAGCAGTTGGTAAAACACAAAAACGAACAACAAATAGCAAATAAAAAATAGCAAATAGCAAATAACAAACAACAAACAACAAACAACAATTTAAATAAATCAATGTCGTTATATAACAACATAATATATAACGACATTTTCTAGATGGACGATAGCGATGATAGCGACGATAGCGATAATTACGTTGACCAGAATGACCCCAAGGTGAAAAAACTATTGCAGGCGATTGACGATGAAACCAATGAACACTTGTACAATTTTACAAGTGAAAAAATACAGGCAATGAATTTAAAGGTTCTAAGCGAACTTCATTTGACAAAAGCAGAAACTCGCGCACTGCTGAGTAAGCTGAAGGGGTACAAATATATTGATGAGATGAACGAATTTAAATGTGGCACGTACCTAAGGTGGATTCCCTTGATAGACCCTGAAAATATAAACCTCACCAAGGGTGCAATTTTCTGCGACACGCAAATATCTGACGATGGTGTAATGCTAATATGCAAGAATTTTGGAATGTTCAACAAGCACTTCCAAATTAAAATGGAGGAGTCGTTGATTTTTAGAAAATTGACCGACCAGGAAATGATTTTATTGTCCGCTTTAGACCACTTATCTTTTGTAAAGTAGTAAGAATACGAGAAAATTATATTTGTACATAATATAAATGGATAATTCGACGATTAACATTCAGCCTGTTGACAAGATTACAACCAAGACCGCTAGTAAATTAAATGTTCGTGTTATTAGAGTTCAGCTCTTTACCAGTGCGACATTACATGCAGCTTTACAGAGTTCGAATGGTGAAAGTGTAGACTCTAGAATATTGGAGATTACAGGTGATGATTATAAGAGCTGGTCAAACGACGACACTTACATCTATGAGTGGGTTGCTAATCAAATGGGTGTTGTCTTGGCGCCTAATGTAACATTGACACCTGTCGACCCTGTTGTCCCCGTTGTCCCCGTTGACCCTGTTGTCCCCGTTGACCCTGTTGACCCTGTTGTCCCCGTTGACCCTGTTGTCGCGCCTGTCGACGATGCAAGTGCTTAGACCATTGAAGATTTGAACGACATAGGTGTAAATTAATTATTATGTTTATTTATTGTAATAAACATAATCTTCACCACAACAACTTATCCGCCAACCACCCGTTCGTCCACTTCTCTTTTCGGTCAGAATTGTGTCGAATCTTGTAAAGTCGCCGCCTTGTCTTTGCGTATTTTTTCCCGCGCAGCTTCATGTAGGTCGGGTAATCATTCATTCCATTCGCACCAACCGCTGCAATTTTATTGCCGTCCTTGTAAACATCAATTTTCTTTGTCTTGTTAGTAGATGGTTTAACGGTCACCCCGATTAACCGCGCCTGTCGACGCGTGTATTTTGTTATTGTATATTGCATTATATAGTAACAAAATAATAAAAGTTTCACATCTTGTTTGTTCTCCTGGTCATTCTTCTAAATGTTACACTTCGACGTCCCCTACACTTGAACCGGCCTCGTGTGAGTCCTTTCTTTGTAAAAATGCTTCGCGTACAAATCCCAATTGAACGCGCTTCATTACCAGAATCAACAGCCTTTATACACCTGCACAATTTTTCGGCCAATATTTTTTCGGCATCAACCTTCAGCTGTTTTTTTGATTTGGGGACTTCAACTTTATAGAAATCGAGTATTTTTACATAATCCTCATTCGACAGCATAGTTCGTTTTATGTATGTGAATAAAAAAATAATTTAATTTAATCGCAAGCCTTATTTTATCAATGTATAGTAAAGTAAAAATGAAAATTGTCGTATTTGATTTAGATGAAACATTGGGATATTTCGTAGAGTTTGGCATATTTTGGGATTGCTTGGTAAATTATTTGAAAAATACCAACAACTACGAATTGACTCAATCCGACTTCAATCAAATACTCGACTTATACCCCGAGTTCTTGAGACCCAACATAGTTAATATTCTAACCTACTTAAAGAGCAAAAAGACATCGAAGTGTTGCAGCAAGATGATGATATACACCAACAACCAAGGCCCTCGAAGTTGGGCTGACAAAATCATATCGTACTTCGAAACAAAGCTGAACTATAAATTGTTCGACCAGATAGTAGGGGCATTTAAAATCAATGGGAAACAAATTGAATTGTGCAGAACAAGCCACGACAAGTCATACAACGACTTTATCAAATGTACGAAAATACCCGATGATGCTGAGATATGCTTCTTGGACGACAATTATTTTCCAGGGATGAACCACAAGAATATATATTACATTAACTTGAAACCGTATGTTCATGATTTGAATTTCAGTCTACTCCTGTCGCGTTTTATGAATAATGAAATATCTAATATAATTGATGACACGACAAGGTTCGAAAAGGATATGATGAGTGATTTCCGAAAATTTAATTTTACAACGAATGAAAAAAACGAGAGTGAATACGAAATTGACGGAATTCTGGGAAAACAAATTTTAATGCATTTGCAAATGTTCTTCAAAAAGACAAGCTACACGCGAAGACAAACTACAAGTAGGCGAAGCAAGACATCTAAGAGAAGTCGCACCTAGTTAGAGAATTCTTTCGCCATTCTTCTATTCGTAATTTGATTTTGGATTTTAATTTTCAGTTTCATCAGGTAGGTATTCAGCAACGTTGTGGTCAAAATAACAAGGCCTGCGCTAAATGCTATTTGACGGTCAAGTTCGTTGAATTTTATAGTTTGGAATGGGTTGAATCTCACCAATAAAAATAGGCAAATGTATATCTTGACGTAATAATCGATTGTGTGGTAATAATCAACTATTTTTTGCGGTACGCGCGTGTCGACGGCCATCAATATAATCAAGATGTATGATACCACTATGAAAAGCTTGAACAAATTGAGTTGAATTGTATAAAAATCGAGCATTTATATAGTTGTTGTATATTTTTATTTTCCTTCACTTTTCGTTCTTGTATGTCGTTGTTCTCTTCAACAACAACATATTATTTAACACCTTGATGTCGTTTGAATATTTTATTATTCGCATTACACCCTCTATATTCAGCGTACCGTCTTCTGACATTGTATCCACCATGTTGAGCAATATATCTTTACTGTCACGTTTAATCTCGAAAATGGTTTGTGTTATTTCTTCGCATTTAACGCATAATTTCGAGTTTTCACACGGAACGCAGACATCATGTTCATACGTTCGATACACTTCATTGATTGTGTGGTTCTCAATGTTCGCACTCATTTGTAAGTAGTTGTAATTGTAACTGTAGTAGTCATTTATTCTAATCAACAATCATTTTTAAATTGACCACTAGAATGACTGTTTTCATCATTGTACAACTCTAGGGTGCGTGCACTTGGGTCGGTCGCGTTGGTGTATTTGGGCATCCAATAATAAGGAAGAATATTCCCAGTGTTTGGAAAACAATCGTCAAATATCTTCTTGTAGTATATTTTTTCAGTATCAATGTTTTCGGGAAAAATAGCACCAGTCTCCTTTAAAATCTTATCAGCGATTTTCTCTTGTATAATGTTGAACAACGACCGTCCTTTGCCACTAACTCCGTCACTGAATGCCTCCTTTCTCCTCCACAAAATTTCATTCGGGAGCAATTGTTTTCCCATTGAATTTTCATAGTGGGCAAATGAAAAGCTGCTTCGCAACAAGAATTTTTCACATTGATTTGTATTGGTATGATTCCTGTAGCGTGGTGCGATAGAAAGATAGTGGTTAACAAAACTCCTGTCTAGAAACGGCGTACGAGGCTCGAGTCCGTGCGACGATATGCACTTATCTGAACGCAGCACATCAAACATGTGCATATCTCGAAGCAATCTTCGCGTTTCTTTATCGAATTCAATGTCGTCTGGGCATTTGTTCATGTAAAGATAACCACCGCATAATTCGTCTGACCCGTCGCCGTTGAATATTACCTTAGCGTCGCTGTTCTGTGAAATGTATTGCCCTACTAGATAATTCCCAATGCTTGCTCGCACAGTGGTTGTGTCATAACTCTCAATGGCATTGATTACCGATGGGATAGCATCGAACATTTCTTGTTCAGTTACAATAACATTTGTGTGTTTTGTGCCAATGTAATCTGCCATTATTTGTGCGTACTTCAGGTCCTCCGAACCTGCCAACCCAATGCTATACGTTTCTAAGGGATATGCAACATCATTCATGGTGCAGTAATCATTAACGAGCGCCGCTATCAAACTGCTGTCAAGACCACCAGATAACAAGCACGCAATTGGACGCTGAGTTGCCCCGCATTGTCTAGCAACAGCGGTGCTCAGTTGTTGCGAAACACTGTTAATGACGTCTTCTGTTGGTTTACTCTGCAGTTGGTGCTCTAAAACCCCGTACGAAAATGTCGGTATGAAAAACACTGCATTTTCCAAACTAATTTTCCACTCGGACCTGTTGTTGGTCGATATTTCAAATGTGCTGTAAGTTCCAGGTTTGAATTGTTCGATTGAGTACTGGTAACGGTTGTAAACTACAAACCGGTCAAGACACTTCAATTCGGATGCAAACCCCACGAGGGTTTCGCTTTTGTACCCGAGATGCATGTTTTTCAGGTAGTAGAGTGGGCGAATTCCGATAGCATCCCTTGCAATATGAATTACATGAGATTTTGGGTCACGTTTATCGTACAAGACAAATGCAAACACCCCGTCTAGCATTTCGAGAGTTTGTTTAATTCCATATTTCAAGTACAAGTGAATTATCACCTCGCAATCAGAGTCTGTTGCCGGAACAACCTTCATGGTCGTGTAAAGCGACTTGTAATTATAAATTTCTCCGTTGCAGATTAAAATGATACCGTCCCTTTCAATCGGCTGATTGGATTCTGCATTTAGGCCATTGATGGCGAGTCGATGAAACCCGATAGCAAGTTTATAATTAGACGTGTCCAAAGTGGAATTTTCAGGACCCCTGTTTTTTCCTTTTGAAAATTCTTTCCTGATAATGTCTGTATTAATATAATCGCTGTTCAGAAGTGCAAAAATTCCACACATTGTTCGTATATCTTCTTATATCTTGTATAACACAAGTAATCTTTATATTCAGAAAAGGTAAAAGTTTCAAATAAATAATATACATTTATACTAATGAACCAATCAACGATGCCGATAAACGATTCTGCCCAAGAGTGTGTTGCAAAAATACACGAACAAACAAACAATCGATTGTACGACAGAAACATCCCGTCGCAGCCTCTGCAACCCTATTTAGGTGCGCGACCGGTGATGACAAAGTATTCTCGACTTCCTGTTGTTGACCCCAGAAAACAGCCGACCATTCCGCTTATGCAGTTAGCAGATTACAACAGTCGAAATGTATTCAACCCTGGTAATACCAAGTCACCCTGGTCAGGGTTTGCATCAAGTGTGAATGTCGAATCAGACCTGAGGAACCAGATTTATGCACTTCAGAAATGCAGCCAATCTGTGTATGTGCCTGGCAGTCAGAGCGACTTGTACCAGTACGGTTTCATTCCCGCACAGGCCACTGCTAATCCGCATTCTCTATTATTTTCTGAGGACCATTTTGATAATTTCAACCCGAATCCTGACAATAAAATAGTCGGTTCTGGAGTATTTTACAATTCGACTAGGACACAAGTTAAGGAGCTGGGAGATACAAAGCCGCAATGCTAAGAAGGGGCTTATTACGATTTACAATTGCGTATTTATGCGTATTTATATTATTTAATATAGTTTCAAATAATATATGTTGAATGATGATGGTGTCAAACCGATGAACAATGATTATATTACAACGGTTACACTGGAATGCCTTTTAAACAAGCAGTATAATACCCTCTTGAATGCTCGGGCCGTAAAAGAAGTGAATAAGAAGGATGTACGGTTTTACAAAAAGAGGATTTTCAACCTGACAAAAGAATTGTTGACTACTAGCGACAAACCAGCCCTGCTCTCTCCCGATGTTAAGCATGCATTTGAACATTACATCCGGCAGAGTATTCAGTATTTCAAAACCCTCGATAACAATGACATCCTTCAAAAGGATTATGATTCGTTAACAAGTGATGTTGTTTGTGGCGATGCTGCGACACAAAGCAACCAATCTCAAGCGGCAGCAGCTGATAAGCTTATGATGCGTTCCATTCAGGTAACAAATTCTTTAGATACATTCGTGAAAAAAACAACAGTTACAAAACGTAAACCAGTTGTTTTGCCTCATCAGAAAGAAATCAACTTGAAGGACCCTATTTTGAGAAATAAGGGTGTTCCAAAAAAGAAAAATATCACTAATAAATATGGCGAAAACAAGAAGTCGAACGAGGGTGAGGAGAAGATTGAAGAAGAGAAACAAAAGTAGACGAACTAGGAAAACAACGAGGGTTCGTGTGGGTGGTGGCAGCAGAAGTAGCAGTGGCGCAACCGCTCATTTAAAGAAGGTAAACTGTAGCCCAAAAGATAAAAAAGATATTAAAGATTTTACGTGTTACATGGACGAGTCATTATATAAACTCAAGTCACTTTGGAATGCTAGGCACCCTGATGTTTTGATTAAGACCAATGACACGAGAGAAATCCACACCTTGTTATCAAAGTATTTGAGTAATGTGTGCAAGAAGGAGTCTTGTTGGATAAAGCAGACGAGTGGCTTGGGTAAAGCGAGCAGCGATTTGACAGATTCATTTGCGCCCGAATCTCCGTCTGACTGGAAGAAAAATCCAAAGGAATGGTTGACTAGTGTCGACATTACCAAAGTTATGAAACAGTACGAGAAAGCATACAAGTGTTTTGATTTCATAGGACCATCCCCGATTGATTTTGATACTCGGTTGATGTACGGCGAGTGTGTGTGGGACGAATTGTGTAATTTCAATATAGAAGACCAAATCAAGAGAGGAAAAACCAAGATTGGAATCATATTTAACACGGACCCGCACTATAAATCGGGAGAGCATTGGTTGAGCATGTTTATCAATATCGAAAAACGGACAATTTCATTCTTTGATAGTGTTGGAAACAAGATACCTGACAAAATATTCAAACTGGTTGAACGAATCACGAAACAGGGTATGTCAATGAACCCTCCTATGAAATTCGAGTTTGACCAGAATCACCCTGTTGAGCACCAATATGGCACAACTGAATGTGGAATTTATTCGATATTTTTTATTGTGCATATGCTTGAAGATAAGATTACGGAAGAATATCTGAAGCACCACATATTAAAAGACGAGTACATTACAAAATTTAGAAAGATATATTTTAACGAATCATTATAATCAAATCAACCATTAGAAATCAACCTTTGGAAAAGGTTGAGCCAAACCGATTGGAAAAGGTGAGCCAACTCGTTTGGAAAATGTAATCTAAAAGCCAACCGACGTTTGGCTCAACCTTTTCCAAAGGTTGATTTCCAAAGGTTGAAAAGGTTGATTAACTCGCAAATCATTTAAATATAAAACTTATATGATTTATATGAACAATCATACATTTCTACAAAAGGAGAATGTCGATATGTTATGGGATGTAATAGTCGACGAGGATGTTTTCCAGAGGTCTCCAAAAGGGACGGTCGTTTCTGTCTACGAAGTTTTTTGTAACAACATTGGTTCCTTTTTTGACGTTGAAAAGAAGAACGCAACTAGTTTGGTGGATATGAACAAAAAATATATCATGTTAATGCTGAATTTCATTCGGACAACTGTTGTGCAACAAACACAAACACATACACAACTACAACCAACCGGAAATGTTGCGCGAACGAAAGAACCAATAACCAGGGATGACATTCAGAAAGATAAGAAAAGTCAAATCGAGAAGGATTTTGATTTGCGCCAGCGAGACTTTGCAAATGCAATGACCAAACCTGTGCCTCCGGTTCCTAAGTTCAATGATGAGATTGACGAACCTCTTGGTGAAATGGAGCAAGCTATCAAAATTATGACTGAACAGCGAAAATATGATACCGACCAAATCAACAAGGGGTACACTGACTCGAATGGCGACTGGTTAAAGCCGAGGGAAACATCTATAAAAAACGAAAAGTTTCAATTGCCACCTCAACAGCAATTGCCACCTCAACGGCAAGAGCAACAACCTCAACCGTATCGGTCGCCACCACAACAACCTTCTATAAAGTACATCAAGATAGATAATGTAGATGTCGATGATAACAGAAATTATATAATTGACTTGCTACCCCCTCCGCAGAAACACATTACGTGGTCCGACGAACAACCGCAACCATTTGAAGGTGTTGGCGCATTATTCAACAAATTAAAAAAAATTGACCCACCAGCCACTACTATTGCAAGTCAAGATGATTCCATCATCAAGGCACTTGAATACAAAATTGAAATGTTGAATGAAAAGGTAGAAATGTTGAATAACAATATAAAGAGTATCTTGGATAAGTTTTCCAATAAAAAAAATGATTTGTTTTTGTTAGAAGATAGATAAGGCACTAACCGACCTAATAAACTTTGGAAAACCAACAAACCTCGACCAGAACAATGACGACTACTATTGATACTATTGATGTACGTGTACTCCGTGATGAGCTCGCCTACTTGGAGAAACGTTATCCCGTTGGGATTGTAGACGAAGAAACAGGTAATATCATAGAGTTGGATGACCCTAAAATCGAAGATAATGGTCTAATGACGTGTTACGTCGCAAGCGAAGACGAGTATTATTATGTTTCAAATGAGATGACGACCATACCTAATTATGATGCAAAGTGGATTGACCACTTGTGTTTCAAAAACGAAGCCGGAACCCTGGTACTTTTCCAGACATACATAACAGAAAAATACACATCTAATGCGGAGACAAAGGTTGAGACCGAGCTCCCCGAGCTTCCTCCGCCTTGCTTTCCTAAGAGAATCAGAAAGGGAGATGCTTATCTGAGCGAGCTCTTTTCGACGATGAGGGAGCACACGGAATACTTACCTATCTTCGAGAAGAACGAAGAGAATTTGCAACCGTTCACGAATATTCTGGTGCCGTATAGATTAGGACTGAACGACAACAACATTATGATTTGGAAGCCAGAGCATGTGATTTCTGGGTTGACAACATTGTTGTTGCAGGAGGCTGGTGTATTCACAGAGGTCACAGTTTCAAAGGACAATACCAAGGTGAAGGCAAAGTCATATGACAGCAACGGTGTAATTCAAACGTACTACTGTATATCTCTTTACAGAACTCCTATTGATGACTCCCCTGACATGCTTACGATTAACGTTGCTAGGATGTGTGGAGACAGCATGGTATTCTATCCTTGGTTCAAGCGTTTCGAACAGACTGTTAAAAATCAAGATTAAAACACAAAACAAACATACATAACACAAACATAAACAACACAAACATAAATAACACAAACATAAATAACACAAACATAAATAATAAACAACACAAACAACACAAACATACATATTGAATTGTTTCAATATGTGCGAAAAACTATAAAAATACAAAACTAAAAAACTACAAAAATACAAAACTAAAAAACTACAAAAAATTAATGTCCCGACGGGTTTAAATACCTTTTTTCTTTTGTAATATATTCATTGTCATTTAATGCTTTCTGTAAAACTCCAACGGTTTGCGAAAGACTTGCCGGAACAAGAATATCCGTCTGTACTTCGTCTGTTCTTTTCCATACACAAACAAAATCCTGCCATATGTCACGTTTAGGCGATATATGAAATGTCTCAACAACTTTTACGGGATATATAGGTTCATTCGAGAATTGATAACTACTCCAGTAAGATAGCGCCTGTCCTGCGTCAGAATAGAAACGCCAGTTATCCCCCGGATGGCAGTGATACGGGCCGTCTGTAGGCGCATTCACGTAGATATATCCATCGAATTTAATTATTCTTGTCATCTCTTTGAATGTTATCCAAAAACACGGGTCGTGTTCAAAGCAAGAGGTTGATACGATTAAATCGACAGAACCATTATCGAACGGCAATTTAGCACCTGGCTTGACTACAATATCTACAGAACTATGTTCTTCAATATCAAGACAAATGTATTTCATGCCTAAACTCTCAAAAGCGCCTCTTAATGAACCGTTTACGTCTTTGCCTCCTATGTCAAGAACAACCTTGTTTTCTCCGCCATACACTTCTCCGAACAATTTACCACACATTGATGCTGTATCGTGCATTTATTTTATACATAACAGATGCGGCTTTAAAAAACATTACCAAACGCAATTACAACATTGAAAGGTTTATTTTTGGCGACGAGTTGATGTGTTTTGGTTAGGTTTTGTTTTTTTGTTAGAGCAGGTTTTGCAATCATTAAATAAGCCAGGTATAAATTTGCCTACTTTTATCATTTGTATTTCAGCGGGTTTAAGTTTTTTACGAATCGTTCCAGTATGTTTTCTTTTATGATACCTACCAACACTTTTATAACCATTTCCTTGTTTGATAAAAACCTTACGTACTATTTTCCCACCGGATTGATTTTTTATAACTTCAGTATTGTTGTATTCAAATTGGGGTAGAGACATCTGTATATTATTATGATAAAATATATTATCATAATAATATATAATTATTTATATATGAAAGCATTTTTGGTTCATTTGTTTCACATACTTATTGTTGGCAGTTTGTTTTTATATGTAGGAATTAAAAGAACAACAATACCCTCGTCTATGTATACTGGTTTGATAACATTAGGAGTAGTAATCATTTTATATCACAGCTTTAAGGTTTACAAAAAACTAAATGCAGGAATTAATCCGTGGGTAAACTATATTCACATTTTTATCATTGGGCCACTATTACTTTGTATTGGACTAAAGAGAGAAAAAACCGAGAGATTTTACTTTGAACTATTACTTATGTTAGGGTTTGCTTCCATTGGATATCATGGTTATTACTTATTCAATCACTAGCTCAATATATTGTGTTTATCCATTTCTTATTTAAAACTGCTTTTATGCTAGAAAACGCACCATGCGTCCATCCTTGATTTTTAGCTACAACTTCTCCTACGACTAAAATACCATCTTGAGGATGTTGAGCACTATCTATAAATTCTTCTCTACTTTTAAATTTATTTGGCAAAGGAGTGTAGTAATGCGTTCCTATGGGCCAATAATAATTTTTGATTGCTATCAAGTGTAAACTATTATTTTGAATTCCTAAAGCCTCTTCTATTAAACGACACAATTGTTCTTTATTTTCTGGCGTATTTTCTAAATATTTTTTTAAAAAAACAGCATTTGCATTGTCAGAATATGCAATCATATATACTCCATTGTTTGCATCCATTGGTGTAATTTTTTGTAAAGGACCAGGAACAATTGTATATCCTTTTGTGTATGTTTTCATTATTTCAGATGATTCCTTTGAAAACTTACCATATAGTCTAAGAAAAGTTTGACCTTTGATGTGATTATAAAGACTATTTTTATTGGAAGCACCTGGAAGAATCTGTTTTATGCTATCAATCGTTGTAGCAACTATGACTTTGTTAGATTCAAATGTTATTTCTTTATCAGTTTCTACTACAAAGCGAGAGTTATTTTCTTTTGTTTTTTCCTTTGTAATACTAACTACATGCATTGACGTTTTTATTTTATCATGTCCAATTTTATCGTAAAGTGTTGTAACCAATTGTTTCCAATGTACGTACAATCCTTCCCAACAACATGCATTGTCTTCCATTCCATAATTGTGTATAACATCAAATGCATCTTCATTTTCGTAATCAGTGTATCCAACTGACACTAAAAAATCATTATATAAATTAGCTCCTAATATTGGTTTGGCGAACTCTTTGAATGTAACTCGTGGAGGGTCTGTAGTTTTGTTGTATTCAGTTTTCAAATATTCGATTACTTTTTTGACGTCTACTATGTTATCAATTAAATTAGAATAATATGGTTTAAAATGAAATTCTTCGTATGGAAGCTTGAGTTCATCTAGTAGATTCATTAATAGTTTATCTTTTTTTTTTCTCCCCACACCTGCACCAGTTACTATCTCTGTTCCATAAAATGTATCATTGCTTGTTCGCCCACCAATCCAGTTTTTTTTGTATTTTTCTAAAATAATGAACGATGTGGATGGTGACATTTTTTTTATGTTGTACGCAGCATACAACCCTGAAATACCACTTCCAATAATAATAACATCATAATACATTTGTGATATATATAATATAATAATAAAATATATATCAAACTCAACCTTTCAAAAGGGTGGAAATTTACGTTATAGGTTTGAATTTTTTCTTCCCATTCATGTCAATTTCTACTACTCCTACAAGTACAGGGTT
>Ga0114958_10002568_pt1 | contig 13483 bp, 8 predicted proteins | sample C_130208_EF_Meta_FD_89577 | JGI IMG/M metagenome (GOLD analysis project Ga0114958, IMG submission 89577) | Freshwater microbial communities from Lake Croche, Canada to study carbon cycling - C_130208_EF_MetaG | ecosystem: Environmental > Aquatic > Freshwater > Lake | place: Lake Croche, Canada... | reverse complement strand
GGTACTTTTTTTAAATTTTATTTTATTTTACTTTGTATTTCTTTACTTACCACCTATTAATTTTTTTGGTAATTATAATATTATTATTTACAAAAATAGCGATAAATCGATGCATTTATTTATTAGCACTATTTTAATGTTTTTATTTACTGATCAATATTCAAGAAAATGGTTAATAGCGAATACCATACTTATTGTAATTAATTTTTTAATTCTCTTGGCTTTTACAAGATCTGGTAGTGTAGCTTTTATGCTTGCTTTATTTTCTTTCTTTGTTTTTTCTAAGGAGAAAATTTTAAATGAATCTGTTCGTAAATTATTAAAATATGTACCCATCATTATGGTTATAGGTATGGGCTCATTTATCGCTATTGATATACAAGGAGATGCCCAGGGTAGAACCATAAGTTTATCTCAAATAACAGATAATTTTAGTTCTATTGTAAGTAGTGATATGGACGGAAATTTGGCTGAAAATAAAGTATGGCGTTTAATTTGGTGGGCTAAACTTGTAAATGAAAGTTTTACTTTACAGCATTTTTTTGTAGGCAAAGGGCTTGGTATGAGTTTAGCAGGAAATGATATATTGAATACAGATGACAATTTAAGATCTCCTCATAATTTTAACTTAACTATTTTAGCAAGGTTTGGTTATATAATTTTTATAGCTTGGGTATTTTGGTTAATATCAATTTTTAAACCTTTATTTACTAGAAAATTAGCAGGAAAAACTTTAGCTATTACTTCAATACTACTAGCCTTTATAATTAATGGAAGTTTTGATGTATTTTTTGAAGGCCCTATGGGAGCATTCCCCTTTTGGACTTTTGTAGGACTTTTATTTATAGAAAATACTTACGGCAGTCCAACAGAAATACCTAGTTGATAAGTATTATCTTTAACAACATTTCCATTAGCCATTTTTGTTTTCATAAGTGTTAAAGTGCTAGTTAGGTAAATATTATTAATATATTCATATCTGGCTTGTAAAAATATATCAGACCTTGTTTTTATATAATCAAATAAGAAGCTAGGTTGTGGTTGAACTGCATATTGTTCATATATAGTTCCAGGCCCACCTTTACGAATTTTTTGAAAACGTGCTACTAATTTTAATTTCGCTATAGGTGTGTATTTAGCAAATAAAATAGCGCGGTCAAAATTATTACCCATCCAATCACCTAAGCTATAGTTATAACTTGTATAAGTTTGTGCAGGAATTAAATTGGAATATACAAATGGGTTTACCCTTGTATATTCAGCACCTAAGCTCAGATAAGGAATAAATACATCTGTTATAGACCCTCCTAAATTAAATCCTAATTGATTTCGGCTCTCCGTTTTGTTAAATATTGCATTTACTTTTATTTCATCAATAAATAAAGTTGTGTATAAATGAGTTTTTTTGATCTGGTTTCTGGAGCTAAGCGATAAAAAATATTGTCCATTGGAACCAGCTTCTATTAAATAATTACTTCTGTTGTTATCGTAAAATTTAAATAAGTTAATGGGTATTAAAAATCCAGGGTCCATTTTGTCGCTATATACAATAGACTCTCCAATCGCAATATGTAAACCTTTCATGGCTTGAACTTCAATAGAGTGCGTAGCTAGGAATTTTTGCACGAAAAGTAAACGAAAGTCGTTATCAATTCTACCAGAATTTGTAAAATAAGAGAGGCTAGAATCGGCTATATTGGAATTTAACCATGCATGAGTATAGTTAAAATTAAGCCATTTTAGAGGCTTATAATCTAATCTTATATATGGGTAGGAGGGTGCTTTATTAGATAGCACAATATTGCTATTTTCTCCATAACCCCAGACTAAATTATCTTTTCCAAAACTAATATTGCCTTTTTTAAAGCTATAATTAATATTGGCTCTTATATCGGTGTAATTAATTTTATTATCCAATTTTGCTCCTATTAAAATATTTCCTGGAGTAGCTGATTCTTCTCTAAAATTATTATTCACAGAACCCGTTTCTGTGTAATCACGATAATACACTTGAAAGCCAATATTTTTATTTTTACCGGTTGTGCCCCATAATTCAAAACCATTGCTTATTTGTTGAATATTTTTACCAGATCCTGAAAAATTATTTATGCCTAAAAGTGGGTCAATGTAAAACTCAAAATCATTTGCTACAATAGCTCCTGCCCTCCATCTTTCATTTTGGTCTTTTTTAAAAAGAGAAATTTGTTCTTGTGAGGGCCTTGTGTATTCTTGTAAATAAAAATTAAGTTCTTTTTTTTCTACAATGCTTAGTGTTGAATCTTTTAGCTTTAAAATATTAAGTGAATTTAAAACATTTGTTCTATTAATTGGTTTCATTAAATCATTATAGTCAATAAAGCTTTTCTGCGCCATTCTATATAAAAATGGATGTACTTCTGAATTAGAGTTATCCCATACATTTTGAGTAATGGATGGAATTGAAAAAGTTAGAATAAAAAGAAAAGTGAAAAATATTTTTTTCAATGATTTTTATTTAATGCATTAATAAGCATTCTGGTCTCCCCTGAAAATATTAATTACAGTTTGTATAATAATCTGTAAATCCAACCAAAAATTCCAGCGTTGAATATAGTATAAGTCGAAATTGACTCTTTTTTGCATATCCTCAGTTGTTCTAGTTTCACCTCTGCAGCCATTTACTTGGGCGAGCCCAGTAATACCAGGTATAACCATATGTCTTAACATATAGTTATCAACTAGTTCCATTGATTGTATATTTAATTGAGTTGGATGAGGCCTTGGCCCCACTACCGACATATTTCCTATTAGCACATTCCAAAACTGAGGGAGTTCATCCATATTGGTTTTGCGTAAAATTTTTCCAATAAGAGTTATGCGTGGGTCATCCTTAAATGCTTGTTGAAAATTTCCATCTTCATCAATATCAGAACTTTCTTTATACATGGACCTAAACTTATAACAAGTAATTCTTTTATTATTTAAACCCCACCTTTCTTGTTTAAAAAATATAGGTCCTCGAGAAGATAATTTTATAATTATAGCAAGTAATGGGAAAATAAAACTACCTAAGAAAATAAAAAATAATAAAGAGAAAACAATATCAAAACTTCTTTTTAAAAGTCTATTCTCTCTTTTATCTAATGGTAAATCGCCTACATTAACAACTGGAAGAAGTCCAATATTATTAATATACACAGAGGAAGACGTGAACTCGCTTAAGTTAGGCAGAATACGCACTTTCACATTTAAGCCATCACAAATGGCAATACAGTTTTGTATTTTTTCATTTTCACCAGTTGGAAGGGCAATAAATACTTCATCAATTTCTGTGGTTCTTAAAATAGTATGTAAGTCATTTAAGTTGCCTAAATAAGTACATTCTTTTTTTAATTGATCTAATTCATCAATATAGCCAATACATTTATAACCGTAGTAATAATATTTTTTAACTGCATCTATAAATTCTTCAGCAGCTTTTGTTGATCCTACTAGTAATACATGGTCATAAAAGATTCCTTTGTTTAAATAAGCGTGAATTTTTTTGCGAATAGCATATTTAGATAAAATGGCTAAAAAGGTTAAAATATTGGCAAAAACCAGTACGAATTTGGAAGGAAACTTATGGTTAAGGTTTAGAAAGAATAAAACGGAGCTTAAGCTTACAATAAACAAAATGGAATGATATATCATTTGCACCATTTCCTCTGCAAACTTATTAGACCTTTTTTCAAAGTAAATTTTTGAAAAAACTGACATTACAAACCATAAAACTATGGATAAAAAGAAAAAAGGATAGCTAAAGTATTGTAAATCAATATTATAATTAAATTGCTTAGCAATCAAATAGGCTATTAATATTATGATAATATCTAATGTGTAGCTAATATTTCTTAGAAACTGTTGCTGTTTCTTCATTCCTTTCAATTTTTCAATATAAATATAGATCAAATATAGCTTAAATAAATTTGCTTAAAAAGGGTTTTTAAGGCTTTATATTTAACACTTTTTATGAATTTAATACCTATCTTTGGGCACCCCCAATTAATTACTTATTCTAACTATAAAACATTGTATAGTACTTCTTTACACATTAAAATGTGACTAAGAACGCGCAAGCTTTCTTCATAATTATTATTTATAATAAAAACGCCCAATATGAGATTTATTAAGCCCTTTTTTACCCTTGTCATTTTACTGACATTTAGTTTTTCTGTTTATGCACAAGACCCATTAGGAGGCCGTGACTTAAGCACTTTAAAAGTAGATGCTTTAAGCGATAACCAAATTACTGCCATTCAGCAAAAGTTAAAGCAATCTGGTATGACAATAGAACAAGTCCAATCACAAGCTATTGCCAAAGGGATGTCTCCTGATGAATTTGCTAAATTGAAAGATAGAGTTAATGGAATTTCTGGTATTGTGATGGCGAAGGCTGTAAAAAGAGGAAATGTAATGTTGCAAACCGGGGTTACAAATGCTGTAAAAGATAGTGCAGCTGTAACTATTAATACTAATATTAATAGTTTAGTTTATGGTTCAGAACTGTTTACAACAAGTTCATCCAATTCTAATGCTGCTAATAAAGTAATTGCAACACCTTTAAATTATGAAATTGGACCAAATGATGTTATTAAACTAGTTGTTTATGGTGTACAAGAATATTCAAGCGATTTAACAGTAAGTAAGGAAGGAAAAATTCAAGTTGATAATGTTGGTCAAATAAAAGTAGCAGGTTTAAGTATTGAAGCTGCTAGAACTAGAATTAAACAACAAATGGCTGCAACTGCTTATTCAAGTTTAGCAAGAGGTGAATCAAAATTAGATATTAGTTTAGGCGACATAAGAACAATTCATATTACAGTCATAGGTGCCTATAAAAGTGGTACCTACAATGTTTCTTCATTATCGAATGTAATTAGTGCATTGTCTGAAGCTGGTGGGCCGAGCGCCATTGGATCTTATAGAGAAATTGAAGTTATCAGAAATAATAAAATTTTTACAAAAGTAGATTTATACCGTTTTTTACAATACGGCGATCAATCACAAAATATTGGTTTAAAGGATAATGATATTATTCGTGTGCCTGCTTATAAAAACAGAATAGAGTTAACGGGTGAAGTAAAAAGACCAGGTATTTTCGAAGTTATAGGCAATGAAAGTTTTAATCAAATTTTAGAATACGCAGGTGGTTTTAGTGATAATGCTTATTCTGCAATGGTTAAAATTATTCAGAAAAATGATAAAGAAAAATCGGTTAAGGATTTATCTAAATTAGAATTTGGAAAGTACCAACCTAAAAGTGGCGATGTGGTAAGTATATCAAAAATTATTAACAGGTACCAGAATAGAGTACTTTTAAGTGGTGCTGTATACAGACCCGATGTTTACGAATTGCAGCCTGGCATGCGTATTGCTGATTTAATTAGCAAAGCAGATGGCTTGAAAGAAGATGCATTTACAGGTAGAGCACAATTAATTAGAACTAAGCCTAATTTATTAAAAGAAATGATAAGCATTAACTTATCAAAAGCACTTGAAAAAAATTCAAATGAAAATATTTTATTACAAAGAGAAGATGAATTATACATTAATTCCATTTTAGAAATTAGAGATTCTTTAAAAGTAGATTTATTTGGAGAAGTAAAAACAGTAGGTTCTTTTAACTATATTGATAGCATGACTGTTAAGGATATAATTTTAATGGCAGGAGGTTTTACTTATGCTGCTAATAAAAATATTGAAGTAGCAAGGCTTGTTCAATATGGTGAAAAAGTTGAAAATAACCAAGTAACGCAAATTTTCAAAACAGAAATTAACGGAGATTTAAGTTTTAATCCTGGTCAAGAAAATATTGTATTACAACCTTTAGATGTAGTTACCATAACTAAAAAAGTAGGGTATACTTTACCAGAAGTAATTACCATTAGTGGGCAAGTACAAAGCGCTGGAAAATATACTTTAAGTTCAAGAGTTGAAAGAGTAAGCGATATTGTAAAAAGAGCCGGGGGGTTAATTGGAGAAGCATACGGCGAGGGTGCTTATATCAAAAGAAAAAGGTATGATATAGACTCTTTAAAATCAGATGAAACAAAAACTTCTATTGAACTTGCTTATACAAGAAAATTCAAGGCTAAACAAGAAGCTGATAAAAATTCAATATTAAATACCCCTTCAGTAACTTCTGCAATGGGTACAACAGATATTGATTTAAACCCTCAAGCAAAAGGCAATAAATTAAAAGATACCTTAAATGCATTATTTAAAGATTTAGAAGAAGATTATTATCAGATAGCTATTGATATTAATTATATCATGAAAAACCCAGGTTCTGAATTAGACTTAGTGTTAAGAGCTAAAGATGAAATTGTGATTCCTAAAATGGATAATAGAGTTAAAATTAGCGGTGGTGTTTTAAGACCTACCAATATTGTTTATAGAGAAGGATTAACTGTTGGAGATTGTATTAGTGCTGCTGGTGGTATTTCAGAATATGCTAAAAGAGGAAGAGCATATGTGATATATGCTAATGGAAAATCGAACAGAACAAAAATGTTTGGAATTTTCAGAGCGAATCCAGTAATTCGACCAGGTGCTGAAGTAGTTATTCCTGAAACAGATGCTAAGAAGGATAAAGCAATAACTACAGTTATACAATTTACAACTGTAATTGCACAAATAGTGGCTGCTTTAGCTACAGTTAGTTTGTTAAAAAAATAGCCCTACTTTATATTAATTTAATTTTACAAAATGGCTTTAGATAATAATCAAATAGAAAATTCAAATATTGATAATGATGAAATTTCATTGAAAGAACTAATTCTTAAAATTAAAGATTGGGTTGCTTTTTTAAAATCTAAATGGAAAGCCATTTTAATTTTTGGAATTATTGGAGCTTTAATAGGACTTACAATTGCACTATTTGAAAAGACAACCTATAAGGCAGTTTTAACCTTTGCAATGGATGAAGACAAAAGTGGAGGTGGTGGGCTAAGTGGCGCTATGGGCCTAGCTAGTAGTTTTGGAATAGACTTAGGCGGTGCTGGTGGTGGTGGTGTATTTGCTGCTAGTAATTTAACTGAGTTAATGAAAAGCCGATTACTGGTTGAAAAGGTTTTATTAGAACCCGTAGTATTTAATGGCAAAACAATTTCACTTGCCGAGTATTACATACAAATTAATGGTTTAAGAAAAAACTGGGAGACACAACCTGCCTTAAATAAGATCCAATTTTTACCTAATGCAGATAGGTCTGGTTTTACATTACAACAAGATTCAATTTTTCAACAAATACATAAAAACTTGGTTGATCCAAAAAAATTAAGTATAATGCAAAAAGATAAAAAAGTTACTATTTTATCTATTGAAGTTACTAGTGAAAATGAGGTTTTTTCTAAAATTTTCTGCGAAACCTTGGCAAAGGAAACATCTGATTTTTATATTGAAACAAAAAGTAAAAAAGCAAGAATTAACGTAAATGTTTTACAAAGGCAAACAGATAGTGTTAGAAATGAATTAAATGCCGCCATTAGTGGTGTTGCCAATGAAACGGATAATGTTTATAATTTAAATCCTGCTTTCAATATCAAAGGAGCACCAAGTAAGAAAAAACAAATTGATGTGCAAGCCAATACAGCTATTTTAACAAATTTAGTTGTTCAGTTAGAACTTGCTAAAATCACACTTCGAAAGGAAACGCCTTTAATACAATTAATAGACCGACCAATTTTGCCATTAGAAAAAGAGAAATTTGGAAAGTTGAAATCAATTGCTTTAGGTGGGTTCTTAGCATGTTTCCTATATGTTTTATATCTAATTTTTGGTCGTTTGTATAGAAAAATGATTGCATAGGATTTGTATTAGTGTGGTCCACACTAATATTGGGTATATATAATTAACGTTAAATCATTAATAACATGATAATCAAACACTTTACATGTTTGATTTTTTGTTTATAGGTTATTGAAAATACTTAAAAATAGGTTGAATGTGCGCAGTTTTGTGCGTTATTTTAAAGAATAATATACATGAAAAAAGCAATTATTACGGGAATTACTGGTCAAGATGGAGCTTATTTGGCAGAGTTCTTATTAAACAAGGGATATGAGGTGCATGGGATTAAGAGAAGATCCTCTTTGTTTAACACGCAAAGAATTGACCATATCTATGAGGACCCTCATATTCCAGATAGACATCTACACTTGCATTATGGCGATTTAACTGATAGTACTAACCTAATTAGAATTATACAGGAAGTTCAACCAGATGAAATTTACAACTTGGCAGCTATGAGTCATGTGCATGTAAGTTTTGAAGAACCAGAATATACAGCAAATGCAGATGGTATTGGAACACTTAGAATTTTAGAAGCAGTTCGTTTATTGGGATTAACAAAAAAAACAAAAATATACCAAGCATCTACCTCAGAATTGTATGGTTTGGTTCAAGCAGTTCCTCAATCAGAAACAACTCCATTTTATCCTCGTTCCCCTTATGCTGTTGCTAAACTATATGCTTATTGGATTACGGTAAACTATAGAGAAGCTTACAACATGTATGCCTGTAATGGAATTTTGTTCAATCACGAATCTCCACAAAGAGGAGAAACTTTTGTAACAAGAAAAATCACAAGAGCAACAGCAAAGATTGCTTTAGGTATGGATAGTTGTTTGTACTTGGGAAATTTAGATGCAAAAAGAGACTGGGGACATGCGAAAGATTATATTGAAGGAATGTATTTAATTCTTCAACAAGAAAAACCTGAGGACTTTGTTTTGGCAACAGGTATAACTACAACCATTCGTGATTTTGTGAAAATGAGTTTTGCTGAATTAGGAATTGAATTAGCATTTAGAGGAAAAGATGAAGCTGAAGAAGGATATATTGTTAAGAACAATAGTGAATACAAATTAGAAGAAGGCAAAGTGGTAGTTAAAGTGGATCCCAAATATTACAGACCAACTGAAGTGGATTTATTAATTGGTGATCCAACAAAAGCAATGACTCAATTAGGTTGGAAACCTAAGTATGATTTAGCATCACTAGTAAAAGAAATGGTAGCAAGTGATGTTTCTTTATTTAAGAAGGAATTGTATATTAAACAAAGTGGATTATAAAGATGGAGCAAACTGCTAAAATATACATTGCCGGACATAGAGGTATGGTTGGTTCTGGCTTAGAACGTAAATTAAGTAAAGAGGGTTATAATAATATTGTTACAAGAACATCTACTCAATTAGATTTAAGAAATCAGCAAGCAGTGAATGAATTCTTTGAAATAGAAAAACCGGCTTTTGTAATACTAGCTGCAGCAAAAGTAGGGGGCATCCATGCGAATAACACTTATAGAGCAGAATTCATTTATGACAACTTAATGATAGAAGCTAATATTATTCATGCAGCCTATTTGAATAAAGTTACTAAGTTATTATTTTTAGGTTCCTCTTGTATTTATCCTAAGATGGCACCACAGCCATTGAAAGAAGATTATTTACTAAGTGGATATCTTGAGCCAACTAATCAACCCTATGCAATAGCTAAAATTGCAGGAATTGAAATGTGTGATAGCTACAGGGCACAGTATGGTTGTAATTTCATTTCTGCAATGCCTACTAATTTGTATGGCACGAATGACAATTATCATCCAGAAAATTCACATGTATTGCCTGCATTGATTAGAAGAATTGTTTTAGCAAAAAAAAACAATGAGCCTTCGGTTACAATTTGGGGAACTGGAACACCAAGGAGAGAGTTTTTACATGTTGATGATTTAGCTGATGCATGTTATTTTTTATTACAGAATTATAATGAACAAGGATTAGTGAATATTGGATGTGGAACAGATATTTCAATAAAAGAATTGGCAGAATTAATAGTTGCCGAGGTTGGCTATGAAGGACAGCTTGTATTTGATACAACAAAGCTAGATGGAACTCCGAGAAAGTTAATGGATACAAGCAAGATAAATAATTTAGGATGGAGCGCTTCAATTAATTTAAAAAATGGTATAACAAAAACTATTAAAGAGTTTCGTGATGCAAATCAAGTTTATTAGAAAGATAAGTAAAGATGCTATTTAATTCAGTTGAATATTTGATATTTTTCCCAATTGTTTTTATTTTTTATTGGTTTTCCTTTAATAAAAATTTAAGACAACAGAATATATTTTTACTAATATCTAGTTATATATTTTACGGATGGTGGAGTTGGAAATTTTTGGCTTTATTAATCTTATCAACCTTATTGGACTATCTATATGCATTTGGGGTTAATTTTGAAAATAAAAATAAAGCAAAATTGTTTCTTTGGTTAAGTATTATTAACAATTTAGGAATACTATTTATTTTTAAGTACTTTAATTTTTTCTCTAATGAGTTAGTTGAAATTTTCAAGATATTTGGCATAAAACTTTCCCCTTATTTTTTAAATTTTGCACTTCCTATAGGAATATCATTTTATACCTTCCATGGTATGTCATATGTTTTCGATATATACAATAAAGTCAGAAAGCCAGTTAAAAATTTTAGTGATTACGCTGTTTTTGTTTCATTCTTTCCACTTTTAGTTGCAGGTCCAATAGAAAGAGCAAATCATCTTTTGCCACAAGTTCAAACAAAAAGAGAATTTAAATATATTCAGGCAACACAAGGTTTAAGATTAATACTTTGGGGGCTATTCAAAAAAATAGTAATCGCGGATAGTATAAGTTTAACTGTAGATGAAATATTCAATAATTATCATTCATTCAATTCAATAAGTCTTGTTATAGCAGCAATTGGATTTAGTTTTCAAATTTATTGTGATTTTAGCGGATACTCTGATATTGCAATCGGAAGTGCAAAACTTTTGGGATTTGAATTGTTAAGTAATTTTAAATTTCCATATTTTTCAAGAAATATTGCAGAGTTTTGGAGACGTTGGCATATATCATTGTCAAGTTGGTTTAAAGATTACTTATATATACCACTTGGTGGTTCAAAAAATGGATTGCCAATTGCCATTAGGAACACTTTTATAATTTTTATTGTAAGTGGATTTTGGCATGGAGCAAAATGGAATTTTATAATCTGGGGATTTATACATGCATGTGCTTTTTTGCCACTATTAATTTTTAAAATTAACCGAAAGTATGTTGATTCAATCGTTGCAGAAAATAAAAAATTCCCAAACATCAAGGAAATAATTTCTATTCTTACTACATTTACGATTGCAGCATTTGCTTGGATATATTTTAGATCAGAAAACTTAAAAGATGCTAATAATATAGTAATTAAAATTGCGAAAAATATTACTAGCGATATTTATCACCATTCTTCAATCAAGGGATATTCCATTTTTCTTTACATTATCCCTTTTTTACTTCTTGATTGGAAGTTTAGGCATGACGATAGAATTATATTAAAAAATTCCAGGCTTAGATATCTTTATTATATGATATTTTGTGTCTTTATATTTTTGTACTTCGGGAAAGAACAAAATTTCATCTATTTTCAATTTTAAATTGATGAAACATTTCTTAAAAAAAACTCTTTTATCTGTCATACTTTTATTTGTATTATTACATTTTGGTATTTTATTACTTTTGAGTATATATCCACAATATTTTCTCAATGGTGATTCGAAAGATTATTATATTAATAATTTCAATAAAAATTATACTAATGAGCGAAGTAATTTCACAAATTTAATTATAGGTGATTCCAGAGGGCTTGCAGGGATAAAACCTAAACTTTTAGGTGAAAAATGGCTAAACCTTTGTCTTCCTGGCTCAAATTTTTTAGAAGGGTATTATACATTAAAAAAAATTTCCAATAAGAACAAAATTGACACTCTAATATTAAATTATGGAATTGACTATATCGAGGGTAACTCATACTTTTTCAATAGAAGAACTATTCCATTTAATAATATTTCAATTTCAAATTTAAAAAATTTAGAAAAATTAGAAGACACATTGACTCCGGGATTTCTTTATGGAAATGAAAAAAAATATGAAAATTCTTTCCTCTTAAGATTTGAAAAATTTAAGAGAAAGTTAAAATACAACCATTCCCCTTTACTATACAGAGAAACGATAATAGATGGAATTAGCAATTTGATAAAAAGGTCACAAAAAGATGATTCAACCATCAATTTGAAAATGAAAAAAAACAATGGACAAATTGATTTTGAGCAAACTTATAAAAATACTTCTATTGGAATTTTAACTAAAGATAGAACGTTTAATCAAAATATTATAAATCGTCTATATTTAGACTCTTTACTTGCTTTTTCTAATAAGAATAAAATTGTTGTAATAATGACAATATCACCGATAAACAAGTCAACATATTTATTTCTAAATAATTCAACTTATTGGACTACTTCTTTAAAATATTTAGAAACTATTAAGATAAAATATCCTTCATTAATTGTATTCAAGAATCCCGAATTTATGAATAACGATATGTTTAGTGATGACAGGCATTTAAATAAATTTGGTGCTATATCTTATACTCAAATCCTAAAAAAAGAAATCAATAACCTTAAAAAATTTAAAAATGACTGACGAATTAATCAAAAATGCGTTACTTGCTATTACGAGTAATTCTGATTCTAAAACCACTGAAATTTTAGAAATATTAAAAAATAAATCTACTGAATTCAAAAATGCGTTACTTAAAGTATTAAATGCTGAAATTAATAAATCTTTTTTCAAAGAAGATCACTTTCAGGAAAGTGTTGCAGAAAAAGATTTTTTTAATTATAATAATTCTAAAGAGATCTCTAAAATACTTGGAATTATTTATCCTAATTTAAATATAGAAAATATTGATTCAAATTTGATATCAAAAAGTGTATCCTCAGAAATGATATATGATTCATTGAATAATGAGGGTTATTTTCAGTTTCCTGACGTAATTGAAAATGAAATTATAGAAGAAATTAAAGAAGGGTTAAGACATTGTTCTTTTATTAAAAACCCACCAACTCATCAACTTTATAAAATCAAAAATGAATTTGATTTAAAAAATATTGATACAAATACTTTGTGGGTTTTTGATAATCAAAGAGTTTTAGAAATTCCAGCTGTTCAAAAACTTCTATTAGATAAAAATATACTTTCTGCCATTGAAAAATATCTTGGTTGTCAACCAATACATGTTAGCTGTACTACGTGGTGGAGTAAATTTAATAAACTTGATCAAACGTCTTTAAATTATGGGGCACAACTATATCATCAAGATAAAGAATTTGTTAAATTTGTTAAAGTATTTGTTTATTTATCCGATGTTGATGATTCAACAGGGCCTCATGAATATATAGCTGGATCTCATAAAGATTACGAAAATCATACACCACCAAATTATAAAGTAACCCAAAGATTAACAGATGAATATTTGTATTCAACATATTCAAAAGATAGATTCAAATCATTTACTGGTAAAGCCGGTACAGTAATAATTACTGATTCGAATGGATTTCATAAAGGTAAGCCTTTATTAAAAGGGTATAGGCAGTTATT
>Ga0114958_10002567_pt1 | contig 13485 bp, 10 predicted proteins | sample C_130208_EF_Meta_FD_89577 | JGI IMG/M metagenome (GOLD analysis project Ga0114958, IMG submission 89577) | Freshwater microbial communities from Lake Croche, Canada to study carbon cycling - C_130208_EF_MetaG | ecosystem: Environmental > Aquatic > Freshwater > Lake | place: Lake Croche, Canada... | reverse complement strand
TAAAAAAGGTTAAAAATTAGTACTTTTGCCGCCTACATCGAAAGATGCGGGCCTATAGCTCAGTTGGTTAGAGCACCTGACTCATAATCAGGGGGTCCCAGGATCATGCCCTGGTGGGCCCACTCCTTGATAATCAAGCAGTTACAAGCAAGTTTTCATCGACTTTTTTGTAGCTGCTTTTTCCATTTGCACCACAATTTGCACCACAACTCATTTCTTAAACCCGCGGAAACGTTGGGGGATGTTCTTTTTGAAGAGGATAGATTTTACAGGGAAAATTCCTTTAAATTGAAATAAATATTTTGTACTTCAATTTAATTTTATGCAATCCTATTTTGATATAGATGAGATTGAAACTCAATAAATAAATCTTTAACCATATTTAAATCGCCTAACTGTAATCCTGCATCTTCAAAAGTCTGGTACTTATTAGTAAGAAGTAAGGGTAGCTTTTCTTGATCAAGTTCCTCTACACCGGTTTCTATATATTTGCTTAGGACAAACTCAATGAATTCCTTCTGCTTGTCATTTAGTAAGGCAAAGATTGTTGCCTGCGTTGCTGCAACTCTGGCTTCTCTTGTCATTGGTTTCACATCGCTATTGAATACATACTCTAAAACATCAAATAAGTCGCTTTTTTCGGCATCTACAAGCTTCTGGAGTGATGTTAGTTCGTCTTTGCCATAACCAGCGTCATCGAGCTTCTGAAGTAGTGTTTTACGAGTAATTGGACTACTCCAAATCTTTCTTAGTTCTTCTTCACTTTTGAAGAATTCAGGTAATACGCCAAATAAGTTATTCAAAAACTCTTCAGCTGATATTGGTTTTCCGTCAGCGCCCCAGAATGAAGTTGACATCATATGTTGTATTTCACGTTCTTTACCATCTCGAAGTTTAATCTTAATCTTCTTTTGTCTTTTGACACATACGCAAGGTTTCTCTCCACAAACTTCACAAACTTTAGGTTCTGGCTTTTCGCATACACAAGGACTTTGACCACATTTTGAACAAGGCTTTGGTGTTGGTGGTGGTTGCATTGGACAATCACAGACTACCTTTCCACATATATCACAAGGCAAAGCTTCTCCGTCCCATTCAGGATCTGCAAAGTGGTGGTATGCATTTACAAAGTCATAGATAGTAAAGAATTCCTTTCCATCAAATAATCGAGTTCCTCTACCCACAATCTGTTTAAACTCAATCATAGAATTAATAGGGCGCATTAATACGATGTTTCTTATGTTCCTTGCATCAACTCCAGTTGAAAGCTTTTGCGAAGTAGTAAGTATAGTTGGTATTATCTTCTCGTTATCCTGAAATTCTCTAAGGAATTGTTCTCCAATTTCACCATCGTTGGCGGTAACCCTAACGCAATAATTTGGGTCAGTACTTTTTTTGTATTGATTTACTAAATCACGAACTGCAGCAGCATGTTGCTGGGTAGCGCAGAATATAATCGCTTTTTCATTTTGATTTGCATCATCCATAAATACCTTAACCCTTTTAGCTTCTCTCTCTTTAATCTCAATGATCTTATTAAAGTCTGGCTCTGTATAAATTTTACCTTCTTCAATTTCACCTTCAATTAGCTTATCATCACTTGTATAGATATAGTCGTCAAGTGTTGTCTGAACTCTCTTTACTTTAAAAGGAGTAAGATATCCATCATTAATACCTTCCTTAAGCGAATAAGTGTAAACAGGTTCGCCAAAGTATTTGTAAGTGTCTGTGTTATCAATTCTTTTAGGAGTAGCTGTAAGTCCTAGTTGAACGGCAGGGGAGAAGTATTCTAATATAGCTCTCCAATTACCTTCATCATTTGCACCACCTCGGTGACACTCATCAATAATAATAAAGTCAAAGTAATCTGGAGGATAAGCGCCAAAGTAGGGTGCAGGGTTGCCTTCTTTATCAGTTCCACTCATGAAAGTTTGGAAGATGGTAAAGAATATACTTCCGTTAGTTGGCACATTGCCTGTCTTCTTTATCTCCGAAGGTTTAATTCTAATTAATGCATCTTCAGGAAATCCAGAGAAGGAATTGAATGCTTGGTTTGCTAAGATGTTTCTATCTGCTAGGAAAAGAATTCGAGGTCTTCTCGTTCCGTCTCTTTTGATATTCCATCTTGTTTGAAATAGCTTCCAAGCTATTTGGAAGGCTACAACAGTCTTTCCTGTTCCTGTTGCTAATGTTAGTAGTATTCTTTGTTTGCCCTGAGCAATAGCCTCTAATGCGTTATTAATGGCAATCTCTTGATAGAATCTTTTACCAAAGTGTCCATCTTCAGCAATGGATGCAAACTTATCTCTCCACTCATTTTGTTCTGAGAAAGTTTTATTCCATAGTTCGTCTGGCGATAGATAATTTGATACTATTCCTTCTTCACCTGTTTTCATACAGATGCTATAAATCTCTTTACCGTTAGTAGAGTAGGTGGTTTGTAATTGTAATTTATCGGCATATTGCTTTGCCTGAGCAACACCTTCACCAACTTCTAAATCAGCACTCTTTGCTTCTACAATTGCGAGCTTAATTCCTTTATAGGCCAAAACATAATCTGCACGAAGTATTTTTCCTCTTGTGCTACCAACTTGAATTTTGCCTGCAGTGATTGGATGGTTTCTAAATACTTTAGTACCTTCAATAACACCCCAGCCAGCTTCTTTTAGTTTTGGGTCAATGAGTTCTGCTCTTGTTTCATCTTCATTCATTATGCAGATATTTTAGAAGTTTTTAATTCGCCATTGAATGCTTTTTGAAGGATTGATTTTTTTAGTTCTTCTAAGTCATTTAGTTTTTGTTTGTATAAAAATTCAAGTCTTTTTATAGTTCTTGATAGTTCATTTATTTTATTAATAATTTCCTTTTGTTTATCTTTTGATTTTGGGTATGAAATTTTTATTCTTCTCAAGTCATCATTGTATAATCTTGAAATTGTAGCTCCTTTTGAAGGATTCCAATCACAATAACCATAGAACTCAAATAGATATTCATTTAATATTAATTCATTATTATTATTTATCCAAACAATATTTGAATCTTGAAAATATGCTGGTTTATTATCATAAACCACTTTCCTTCCAATAGTCCCTGATGCAGAAATTAAAATATCTCCTTTTTTAGGGAAAGGATATTTCGAACGAAACTCATTATATAACTCATTTGAAATAAAGGAATCTGGTTTTTTCCCAAATGTTCCAATTTTATAAAACGGTATATCTCCTTCTCGAGTTGTTTGATTTTTTAAGACTCTTTTACACATTGATATTTTCCCTATTTCTCCTAAAGTTGCCTCTTCCCAATCTTCGCCTTTATTTTCAAAAATATTTTGTAAATAACTCTCAAATAATTCCTTAGCGTTTCTTAGATTCTGCTCTGCGTTTAATTTTGCACGTTCGATGGATTCGAAAGCATCATCAATCATTGCTACTATTTCTTTTTGTTCTTTAATAGGCATCCATAAAAATGGCTCTGTCTTATAATCTTTATAATAAATATGGGGAATGGCAGCACCTGAAACATATTTCTTAAAATCTATTGACAATAAATTATAATATAGATAATTTAAGTCAATTTCATCATTTGGAATTATATATTGCAAAGTTCCAATTACAGAGGTATAAGCAGGCATTATTGTTATTCTGCCATAGCCAGAACCATCTTTTACTATTGATAAATATGGTTTATCCCGATGATAAAAATTTACTTTTTTAATTATTCCGCTTGCCCCATAAATAAGATAATCTCCATTATTTTCTTCTAATGTGTTTTGAGATACATTTGAAGAGGCGCTTCTACAGACATCAGCAACAGTTTTTAATTCCCAACCTTTTCTCATAATAGTTCTAAGATTGAGTTTAAAATATCTTTGCTTTCATCATCAAGAGCCTTCATCTCTTCCAAAATTTCTTCAGGCTTACGAAGTGCTGCTTCCTCTTTTTTATTTGGATTCTTTGCTGACAAGTCAAATGTTGTTTGATCCACATCTTTTACATTAATTGACCAAGAGTTTTCAGATTCAGCTTTTGTCTTTTGAAGATTAACGAAGTCTTCTAAATCCTTTTCATTGAGAGCATTAGTCTTACCTAAGTTTCTATCTAAGTTTAATTGATAGAACCATACCTTCTTTGTGGATGAACCTTTTTCAAAGAAGAGAACTACTGTCTTTACTCCAGCGCCAGTAAATGTTCCACCGGGTAAGTCTAGGACAGTGTGTAGATTACAACTTTCTAGTAGTAGTTTTCTTAAGCTAACTGATGCATTGTCTGTATTACTTAAAAATGTATTCTTGATTACAACTCCAGCTTTACCACCAGCTCTTAGTATCTTGACGAAATGCTGCATGAATAAACTAGCAGTTTCTCCAGTTTTTATCGGAAAATTCTGCTGTACCTCAACTCTCTCTTTACCTCCAAATGGAGGATTTGCTAATATTACATCATATCTATCTTTCTCTTGAATATCTGCTAGGTTCTCAGCAAGGGTATTAGTATGTATTATATTAGGCGCTTCGATTCCGTGTAATATCATGTTCATAGTTCCTATGATATAAGCTAGAGACTTTTTCTCTTTGCCGTAAAATGTCTTTTTCTGTAAGGTAGTGACATCGCTTGTAGTCAGTTTTTTGGAGTTCATTAGATAATCAAAAGCCTCACAAAGAAATCCTGCTGAACCAGAAGCGCCATCATAAATTGTTTGGCCTATCTTAGGGTCAATAACCTTGATTATGGTTCTTATTAATGGTCGAGGGGTATAATACTCACCGCCATTGCGACCTGCATTACCCATATTTTTAATTTTATCCTCATATAGGTGGCTCATTTCATGCTTTTCAGCATGAGTCCTGAATTTAAGCTCATCTATTAGATCAATAATTTCTCTTAGATTATAACCACTCTGAATCCTGTTCTTAAGTTCGCTAAATATTTCTCCAATCTTGTATTCTATGGTGTCAGCGCTCTCTGCATCTGCCTTAAATTTCTTGAAGTAGGGAAAGAGTTTAACATTAACAAAAACAGCCAAGTCATCTCCTGTTGTGGCTGCGTGATGGTCTAATTTTCCATCTTTCCCTTTTGGTGCGGCCCATTTGCTCCATTGATACTCCTGTGCTATAATATTTTTGTATGTTTTACCTGTTAGTTCAGCAGCAGTTTTCTTATCCTTCTCTAAATCGTCCAGATATTTTAGGAATAGTATCCAAGAGGTTTGTTCTACATAATCTAATTCGCTTCCACAACCAGCGTCTTTATGTAGCTTATCGTCTATATTTTTAAAGGTCTGTTCAAACATATTCTAAGTATTCTTTATGAGATATAAAGTTAACCTAAAATGCCTTTTGTTCATAATTTATATTAAAAAATAAATGTATATTTATATAACAAGAATCAGCATATGGCAATTAATTTATCTAGAATTACAAAAGTTAATCCAAGAGAAATCTGGAAGCATGAAGCTTTAGATTTTACACAATGGTTAGCAAGGGAAGAAAACATCTCAATCCTTTGTGAAGAATTGGGTATTGAAATAGAAAATGTTAAACCAGAAGCTGCGGCTGGTCGCTATAATGTTGATATTATCGCAACTACTATTGCAGCGTAGGGAACATCGGCATACTTGTCACAAATGTATTTTATAAATAACATTATTAGTACATAGTCTTTGTACTCACTTGCATCCATTCCACCCCTTAACTCATCACAACTAGCCCATAAGCTTGAGTATAATTCCGATTTTTTAACTGCCATAATTTCTACTATTTTGAATCAGTTCTAAAGTTACGCAAATCAAGGATTTCAGCCTATTTTATTATAAATTTTGATTATATTTAAAAACATTTTAATTTTTATGTTGCAGTTTATAAATTATTGGTTTTTTTTAACAAAAAAATGACATTTAAGGAAAAAAGGTTGAAAGTTATCGATAATCAAATATTAAAAACACACGACTATAAGGAATTAGTTAGATTAACTCATCTTTACAATAAAGTAAGTGGTAAAAAGATGACTACTTAAGTTCATTTAAAAAAATTAAATGAATATCAGAAAAAAATAGTGAATTATGAGTTATTTATTATAGGCATATAAATTTACTAAATACAAGATTTTTCAAAATAATTTAGTTATTGAAATCAATAAGTTAAATCAAGAACATATGGAATAAATAAAGAATTGCTAATTTGTAATTAGATAAAATCTATTTTTATGAGCTTTATGAGGATGTAAGGGAATAGTTGTAAATTTTTTCATATAATTATCAAATAATTAAGATATACTGCTTATTTTGACAGAAATTGTAATATTTGAATCTTCTAAATAAATTCCATCGTACATATCAGAAGTATTTCCATTAAAATTGATAAAATTATGAAAAATAAAATTACTACCTTCTTGTTTAATCAAATTAATTATACCGTTTTTAAGATCATTAATGCTAAATGAATTAATACCCACGTTTATATTTATTGTTTCACCTTGAATCAAATATTTTAACATTTCACTAATTGAATATATAGGGTATACATTTTCATCTATTATCAGACAATACATTAGTATTTGTTGATTTTTATTTTTAAGTTTAAATAAAGTCATTTTATTTAGTAAATCTACTATTGAAAGATCATGAAAAAATGGATGATTTAGATCTAAGTAATCATGATCCATTTCATTTGTAGAGAAAAAATGCTGATTTCCATTTATTTCAATAATACCACTTTTAATTTCTTGATTATTATTAATTAAATTAGTCAATAAAATTTTATTGTTTGATTTTATATAAGTTAGCAATTCATTGTGAATTCTTAAATTATCACTTGTTTTCAAATTAATAAGTGAATTTTTGTATATGTATTCAGGTACTTCGATATTGTCCCTTAAATCCCTATTAGTTAAATCAATTAAGTGCTCAGGAGAGGTGATTTCTGGTGTTGCACCGAGGATTTGCCTAAATCCAATGTTACGATCAATTAGCCTTGTATAAATCTTATCTTCAATTGTATTTGGATAATAGAGATTATAAAAAAATAGTTCGCCTTTTTTTTGACCAAACCTATCTATTCTTCCGAATCTTTGTAACAACCGAGCTGGGTTCCATGGAACATCAACATTTATTAAAACATTAGCTTTTTGCAAATTAAGTCCTTCTGAGGCAGCATCTGAACAAACAATAACAGGAAATTCTCCTTTGGAAAATTTATCTGACAAGGTCTGCCTATCATACGGATATGCCTTTTGATCAATTATAATTTCTTTTGTATCCCCTTGGTATCTGCCAAATTTAAATTTATTGATGTGTTTCATTCTCTCAATTAAGTAATTTGTAGTAGATGTAAATCTACTGAATAGAATTACGGTGTCATTATTATTTAAATGATAATTAACAAGTTCAATAGCCTTTTCGATTTTGGGATCCTGTAATTGAGATTCTGTCTTATGTAAACTTTGCTGTTTTCTTAAAATTTCTTTAATATATTCTATTTCAGTATTTGCTGCATAAATTTGTAATTCATTTAGTTCTATTCTTTCATAAATTGTAATAGTTGTAGTCGTGTCATCTTCTTCATTATCAACTTCTATTAAATCCCCTTCAATATATCCATTTTCTAGGTGTTTTTGTAAAATTTTTAATCTTAAATTTAAGGTGTCAAAGCAAGCCTTAAAAGAAGATACAATTCTTTGCTGATAAATTGTTTTTACAAAACCTAGGCCTGCCGAACTTCCCTTTACTGAGATTTCAAAATTAAATAATTGATTTTCAATATATGAATTAACACTTGTAAAGAATCGGTTTTGATAACTATCTAAGGTAATTGGACTTGACGAAATATTCACATTTGGGAAAATATATCCAACTTTTTTAAGACTGTCTCTAGTATTTCTTATAGTCATGACTGTTGAAGGATGATTGACAGTATATAATTCATCACTATAAGAAGTTACTAATGATGGTAGATTATCTAAATCTAAATCATCAAATTGAACTATAGGTAAATATGTTTTTCGTTGCAATAATTCTAACATTCCCTCAATTTTCTGATTTACAGTTAATTTCACTCCTGAATTAATTTTTTCAACCCTTTCAAAAGAAGAATTATCAAGGTCATTATTTTGAAGCAATAATTCAAGAATTGACTGATAATCAAGTAGACTAGTTTGATATGGTGTCGCAGTTAGTAGAATTTTATGTTTTACCTTAGGTAAAATATTTGATAAAAACTGGTGTAATTGAGTACTGCTTTGATCTGATGTAAAAGATTCAGTTATTCTTGCCGCATGAGTCTCATCAACAATAATTAATTCTATTTGATCTTGTTCATTTAATTTATATTCTCCACTTGCTCCTCTTAGTCTAAGATAATGCCATGAAAATATTATGTTTTCAACTCCATGTTCGAAAAAATTACCTTGGCTAACATTCGTAATTGTATCAATCTTTTCATTGTTTGGTGCAAAAACTAGACATTTTGTATTTGATTCATAAACATAGAATTTTAATCCAAAAAGATTATACATTTCACTTTGCCATTGATACCTTAAGCTAGATGGAACAAAAAGTGTGGTCCTTTTAACTTTACAAAATTTTTTAAGATATTTTATTGCTGCACCAGCTTCAATAGTTTTACCTAATCCAACCTCATCGGCTATCAATCCATAAATTGGCCATCTTGAAAGTAAAACACGGTATGCCTCGATTTGATGAGGTAGTAATTTAACTTTTTGAAAAGAACGATGATAATAAAGTGGGCTATTTTGAATCAAAAACCGTAAATGATCAATATTAAAGGAATTATTCATCATATAATTAATTTTTTTTTGAATAATTTCAGATTTGTTAATTACTAATCTAGCAATTTTGCGAATGGATTCATCAAACTCAATGGTATAAGTATCCTTGTGATTGTTATTCCAGATATCTAAAAAATCATTTTCTGCTTTTTTGCATGCAGCAGGAGAAAACCAAGAACCAAGAATAACAATATCTTCAACATTATTTCCATAGCCTTGATTTGTAAAATTTATTGTTCCGCCAATTATTATCGTATCATTTTGATCTTTGAGTATAGAAGTTTTAGGATGAAAGGTCGATTGAGAATTAGGCCATGCGTTTGTAGCTAAATATGCTTCATAATCTTTCCTAACAGAAGCAATTTTAATTTTGATATGTGTTTGGTGAATTAATTCAGATAATACGACTAAAAAATCGTGATTGTCTTCTATAATCTCTATCAAATCATCAAATTCAATATTTATAAGTTCTTCGACTGCTAAAATAAATCTTGATTCTGAGTCTCTCTCACGAATTTTATCAAGAATAGGTATTAGTTTTTCAGAATCATGTATACCAATTATAAATTTTACATCACCACCATTCTGTAAACAAGTGAACAATTCTGAAAATATTTTTTTAATTGCAAAAGGACTAAAAAATGAAGATACACGGTAAAATACAATTGAATTTTGTAGCAAAGGTTTTAAGTATTTATTTAAACTCTCTTCACCACTTTGAGTTTCATAAATTGTTTCTGTAAAATTTGGTAAAATATTTTTTAATGATTTGCCCATACAAGCTCTATAATTTTACAGTCATTTTCAAATCCGTTTTGAATTAAAAAATCATTGACAAAAAAATGATCCGTTTCTGCTCTATTCTTATCAGCCTCAATTAGACCATCTATCCATTTCTTTTGTGGAATTGTTAGATTTGAATAGCCATTAAATGCAACACTATTTAAAAAATTTATAGCTTTTTTATTGAAAGGATAAGAATCTATTTCTAATTGTATTAAATATATTTTTACGGTTTTCCAAAATTCATTTGAAATTGAATTCAATGGATTATTAGTCGTATTTTCCTCGAATATTAATTGAATTTCTTCAAATTGAGATCTAGCTTTTTCAATTCTTTCAAGTTGATGAAACATTTTAAGTCTTATTTCAAGGCTGTGTAAGCATATTGCACCAATAATTTCATAATCTGTCTTAACAGAAGTTTCTTTCAATATCTCTAACTCTTCTTTTGTAAGATTCTTTATGAAAAACCTATAAATATAACATTTTCGTTCGCCCCAATTCATTAAGGTTGCTTGTTCTTTTACTGATAGATAATCATCTTGAAATAAGTTATTATATTCAACTAGGTCATTGTATACTTCAGACATAAATTAAGGTTTAATCTAGTTTTAATTTAAGTACTTGCGGATACACTTTTTCATCAGTTATACTTCTTGAAGCCTCAGGACTATATCCCCAGTGTGAAATACAAAGATTGAAAATACATTCAGATACAGCCACTTTTTTAAAAAAACTAATTATTTTATTTTGGTCACTATGATTTGTGTAATTTTCTAGGATTGATTTGTAAACATTCGACTGTGGATTTATGTATACTTGCAATTCATATAAATCTGAATCATTTTTAGACTTCTTAGGAAAAGCTTCCCAACTAGTATTTTTTTGGTTATCTAGCCCAGAATTATGTATCCATAATTTATTTATTTGAACAAACAATCTTTCGGTTATCATTATTGTTCCTTCTGGTTTATTAATTAATGGATTAATAGGTTCAACAGAGTTTACCCCATGTGTTGATGAGGTCCCTTCTTGATTTGTATTATTTGTAGTGGTGCTTGTAGAAACACTTATTGGATTATTACCGCCTAGTCCTTTTCTCTTGTTTATTTCATCTTTTATTCTTTGAGTTGCTTGACTGGATGCAACACTTAAGTATTTATATAATTGAAGATCATCTTCAATTAATTCTCTAACTTGTAAAAAAGATGCATCTGGAATAAAGCCCTTCGACTTCACTGTATCAGGTTTGCAACCATCCAAATGAAGCACTCCATATGTCTTTTCACCTGTTCTTCCATCAATCGAGAATAGTCCAATAGGCTTGCCATCAATTTTATCATCTTTATGAAAACCTTCAATTAACTGATCATTACACCATAAATCAAATCCATACTTTCGTTCTTTTTCACTTCTATGTTTTAATAATTGAATAAATCCTCTTAATTGATAAGTTTTTCCGTCATGACCAATATATTTATATTCCTTTCTTTTGGCCCATTTACCAGGATTTTCGAAATCTAATTTTAAAACATCATCTTCAAAAGCAAGTTTAATTGGTATTTTGCCTACAATATTTTCATGTCCGTCTTCATTTATAATTTTAAAATCTAATCGTTCCTTTTCCCTCAAGTAATTAATAACTGGAGAAAATCTCTCTTGCATTCCTACGCAAACTGTTGCTCCTGACGGGAGTTCCAAAACTAAATCTTCTATTTTTATTGAGGTCCCACTTTGGAAATTTTTAAGTGGCGAATTAGGATCTTTATCTCTGGTTACAATTTTTAGCTCTTTTAAATAATTGCTAGTTGGATTCTCTAAATTTCTGGCGTTGAATTCAAAAATATTCTCTTTATTGGGATTAGTATCGGAAATTGTAATTATTGTAAATTTCCAACCTAAAGATAGAGCAGCTACTTTCATTCCCATGCCAAACCTTCCCATTCTCTTTAATTCATCTAATTTTTGTCTTATCTGATCGCTTGATTCCGCTAAATTAATTCCAGTATTTAGCTCAGAAATTGTCATACCAACTCCATTATCTAAAACTTCAATTGAATCATTTTCTAGTTTGATTTGTATAATAGTTTTTTGATTGGGGTCTTTTTTTGTTATCCTCCAGTCCCATGAATTTGCTAAAAGCTCGGCTATTGACTCAAGAGCTGATAAGCCTTGATTACCAATTACATTTGGAGTTAGAAAATTATTTCCAATTTCAATATTTACTTTTAATTCTTCTATCATTTTAAGTGAAGTTAGTTTTAGTTTAAAAGATTATCATTTCTTGCATATCCGGGTATTGATTTATTTAGAACTTAACTTAATAAATCAATACCCTGATAAGTTTCTTTTAGTTATGAATATTAAAATTTCACTGTGCCAATATCCAACTTGTATGATTCCTTGATTTTTAAATTATCAAATAATCCAATATTCTCATCATTAATTTTAAATTCTGGTGAATTAATATCAATATTAATATTTTCAATTTGATTTACTTTTATAATTTCTTCAACTAAGGTTTCTAAAAAAATTCCCACTTTTCTTTGTCTATTTGCCCTCTCACTATTTGAAGAACTATCTCCATCTTCATAACTTGAATCAATAAACTTTATATTCTCTACTTCATCTAAATCATGATTGAAATTTGAAGCTCCATCAGTTAATATATTAATTAGGGAGTATGCATTTGATCCTAATTCTTCAATATATCTAAAAACTAAGCTTCTTGAAATATTCCATTTTGAAACATTTTTCTCAATCCAATTTTGTATCTGCTCTCCATTTAAAGTAGTATTTTTTAGAATTTTAATTTGTATTTCAAAACTTTTTGTCAAATAAGATAATAAACATGGATTTAACCAAAACGGAACATCAAAAATATGTTCAGGTTTAATTGACAATTTAGATAGCTCCTTAAACTCCTTAACAAGTCCATTATCACAAGCATAGCGATAAAAGCCTATTTCAAATTTAATTTTGGTAACTGTATTATATGAATAAGAAATATTTATGTAAGGATTAAATTTTTCACCATCAATAATAACTCCATTGCCAGTCTGAACTAACTGAACATTAAACCATTGTTTTTTTCTACCATATTCTAAATGTTTAATAAATATGTCATTAATAGAAGTGGCACCAAAAAGTTTTTTAGTCCAAAATATTCCTGCAACAACTACTTCTTTGTAAGTTTTAAATATAAAATCTTTTTCATACGCATGATAAGAAATCTTATTTGAATCAAAATAAGGGAATCCATCAACTAAATACTTTTGTATTGGTTGGTAGGAGTTTTTTTCAGCTTTAAAAAAAAGAACTTCGATTTCTGAGAGTGGTTTCATTCTTGGCATAAAATATATTAAAATATTTAGAGTTTATTGGAAGAGTAATTTAGAATATTTTACTCATATTATTAAATTTTATAAATTAATTATTTATGTCTTTTTTCATAATAAATTTATACCTTTGTTCCATCATCAAGAAGCCGAAAGGCTAGCAACCGAGAGAGTTACCCTCCACGGTGCTGGAATTAGATGAGGACAATTACAGTCAAAATAAAACGTAATTCCCTTCGAAATTTTTCTTGGTGTGATTTTTAACCTTAAAAACACACACAATGGACAAGAAAACAGTTACTCTTCAGCTTTTTATGAAAACCGGTGGCCCTCAGCCCGAAACTTGGAGGCCAGAAGCCATTAACAAGTACTTTATTGGCAATTTCGCTAAACAATGGGCTATGTGCGATGGGTATCTTCCCACCTACCTTGGATACGAAAATGGCGTTATACGGTTCAAATTGGTCACAGATCCCCGAATTACGGGCATTTATTGGATTAGCCTATGTAATTACATAGCATATCAGTATAAAACCAAGGTTGAGCTATTAAAGGATACTACCAATTTTGATGTTGAGCACTTC